>Ga0180437_10000537_pt1 | contig 72689 bp, 51 predicted proteins | sample SS_ome_4_FD_132410 | JGI IMG/M metagenome (GOLD analysis project Ga0180437, IMG submission 132410) | Hypersaline lake sediment archaeal communities from the Salton Sea, California, USA - SS_3_D_1 metaG | ecosystem: Environmental > Aquatic > Non-marine Saline and Alkaline > Hypersaline >...
TAGTTGTCTTAAGATTGACTTTTCTTGACTATCCTCGTCAACTTAAATGGAAATCATTCCGGTATGCTTGAATTAGACCTTACTTGACACTGTCAGTCAAGTTAAGTGTAGGTTATTCCAGATGATGGGAACCAAAGATGGGAACTCTCTCCAGCCCGCAAAAGAGAGCCACTTCTATTATATTAAAAGGTGTTCAAGAATCAAATTTTTATCGCGGGAAAGAGAGGGGCAGAGAAGGGTACAGGATTAGTAATCCTGGCCCTTTTGATGCCCGGATGCCCTAAGGTTTATGGATGCCCCTACTCAAAAGAACGTGAAGAGATTGTGATTTTTCTCACTTGAGGCATGGAATATGCGTGATGGACTTTTCCCCATGTCACAAATTGTACTTAAACCCGCTCACTTTGGCTTAATGGTGCATAAAAGAAAACCCGGGCTTTCCCCCCAAGAAAAAAATATGACCCGTGAAGGACTCGAACCTTCAACCCGCAGATTAAGAGTCTGCTGCTCTGCCAGTTGAGCTAACGGGCCATAAAATATCTCATAGTTTAAAAAACTCGGGTTCCATTGTCAAATCCGGATCATTCCAGTCCATTAGCCCCCGTTCGTTGCATCCTCTCCACCCAGATAACATCCTGCCGACCCATAACTAAGAGTTTGCACAGCGCCGTCTAATTTTCTATAATGGCCCAAAAGAAGCAGCTCATGATAAATACAACGCTTCTCATTATCATACTGGCGGGAATTTTCCTGACGATTTTGATTATTCTTCTCTGGTTTTTAAGAGCGGCGTCCTCTAAGATCGAAGAGATCAAAAAGACCCAGGCCCAGGACAACTCTCTTTCCCTGATGCAGCAGCAGATCGGTCAACTCACGCAAAACATCAACCAACAGCTCCAGAACATGAGCACCCAGTTTCAAAAAACCACGGGGGATATCGGGGGAACTCTGGGCGATGTCAAAAAAGACCTGGGCAAGATGGAAGTGATCACCCGCGAAGTCCTGGATAAAGCCAAGAATATTTCCAATTTGGAAAACCTTTTGCGGGCGCCCAAGTTTCGCGGTGGCTTCGGGGAGCTCTTCCTTGGAGACCTGTTGGCGCAGATCCTTCCCCCCGTGTATTTCAGCCTTCAACACAAATTCAAAAGCGGGGAAATGGTGGATGCGGTCATCCACATCGGGGATAACATGGTCCCGATCGACGCCAAATTCCCATTGGAAAATTTCCAGAAATACGCGAGCGAAGAAAACCAGAAGCAGAAGGAAGACCTCAGAAAAAAATTCGCGGCCGATGTGAAAAAACACATCAGCGAGATATCTAAAAAATATATCCTTCCGGATGAAGGCACTTATGATTTCGCTTTGATGTATATTCCCGCGGAAAACATCTATTACGAAACCATCTTGAAAGATGAAAACCTGGGCGAGGAGCGGAGCATTTTTTCTTCCGCCTTGAATAAAAGAGTGATCCCGGTCTCGCCGAACTCCTTTTACGCCTACCTTCAAGTCATCGTGCAAGGACTCAAAGGTTTGCAGATCGAAAAATCCGCGCGCGAAATATTCCAGCGCCTCACCAGGCTTCAAGGAGATTTGACGCGGTTCCGGAAGGATTTCGAGATTTTAGGTTCTCATCTGGGACATGCCCGCACAAAATTCGACGATGCAGAAAAGCGTCTGGACAGATTCTCCGATAAGCTGGAGATCGTCAGTGCGGAAGGGGCAGAAAAACTCCCAGCTAAAACGGAAGAAAATCTGGATCCCGGCCAAGGAACCGGCAACGATTAAAGGCGGGACGCCCCCTAGATTCCACCGGCTTCCTTTTCTATCTGCTTGATCATGTCGGCGGTCGCGATCAAAACCAGAACATCCCCTTCCTGAATCTCTGTGCTTTTCAGCGGGTTGAAATCATACTTATCACTACCGGCTCTTCGCACCGCCACAAGAAGAGATCCGGTTTCTTTATCGATGTTCGCTTCACCGATGGTCTTGCCCGCATACCTGGACCCTCTATTCACATGTATCTCTTCGAAGCGGAGAACTTCCTTTCTTTCCCGAAGCATCATATCCAGGAATGTCACCACAGCCGGGCGTATCATCTCGGACACCATCCGCATGCCCCCGATAAATTCCGGGGAAACGACCGCGTCCGAACCGGCTTTGAACATCTTCTTATGCGATTTGATATCACTTCCTTTGGTTACGATCCGAATCTTCGGGTTGAGGCTTCTTGCCGTGATCGTGACGAACAGGTTAGCCTCATCGTTCGGCAGAGATAGAAGGATTCCCTTCGCCCTTTCGATGCCCGCCTGAATCAAGACGTTATCCTCTGTCGGATCGCCATGCACAAAAAGGATGTCCCCCCGGACATTGAGTTTATCGATTTTCTCCTTCAGCGGTTCGACCACCACGAAAGGTCTTTTTGTCAGGGTAAGCTCCTGAATGACCGTCTGAGAAGTCTCATCCGAGCCGCAAACGATATAGTGATCCTTCATTTTGGAAATTTCTTTCTCCATCCTCCGTCTCCCAAGAAGATTTTTCAGCTCCCCCTCGACGATAAAACTCGTGATCGAAGTCACGGCAAAAGCGATCGTACCCAGGCTGAGAAGAATAAAAACCATGGTAAATGCCCTCGCCCCGGGATTGGCATTGAGATCCACGACTTCTTCATATCCCACCGTCGAAAGGGTGATAATTGTCATGTACAGGCTGTCGAGGAAAGACCACTGTTCCCCCCCTATGATCTTGAACCCTAAGACTCCGATAAAAAAAACGGCAAAAAACAGCGCAAGAGAAATGTAGATTCTTTTTTTCCCTTTCATGCGGATGATGTCCTGGTCCTGCCGATTATAAAAAATAATGGAGGTTCTGGCAACTCGTTCTAGTTGTTTCTGGTTAAAAACACGACCGTTTCTAAAAATTCCGTAAAGGGGAACATATCGAACGCGGTTAAGGATCGAACCGAATAGCCGTTTTCGATCCACAGTTCGAGGTCGCGCCGGTGAGTCGGGAGATAACAGGAAATCGAACAAATGTATTTAGGTTTTTGTTCGGAAACGGAGTGGATCAACGATGCCGGGCATCCGGTGCGCGGAGGATCGATAATGATCAGGTCGTCGGAACCAAGGATGGAGTTTTGGATAAAATTCTCCACCGGGCAACAAAAAAAGCGGGTCCGGAGAAAGTCCAATTTTTTCGCATTGAATCTTGCGCTATCGATAGCCCTTTTGTTGAGATCCACTCCCACAGCCAGCGTTTCTCGCTTTGCAACCGATAGAGCGAAGAGACCAACCCCACAGTACAGATCCAGGATTCTTTTAAAATCCCAATCCCAGCACTTGCGCCTGACATCTTCCACCAGTTTTGTAGTCAAGCATAGATTCGACTGGAAAAATGCCGAATATTCCGAAAAGATATCCAGTCCGTTGATATTGTGCAAAAGAAAGGACTTGCCGAAACTTTGTTTTTTTGAAGGGATAGAAACTCCCTCGAGTGTCGGCACTTTGTCGAGCAGCATTTCTGCGAGTGCCGCATAAGACTGACCGTCCTGACGTTTCACGGATAATGTGGCATGTGCCTGTCTTTTTCCATGGGATAACTGGACCTCCAATCCATCGACCCAAAAACGGCTCAATTTTTCGGAGATGACATCGATGACCTGCTTAACGAGCTTTTCCCCCCACACTGGAAGCATCCAGAGGGCGCTTTTATACGGGACTTCTCCTTGTATTGGATCAGTTCCTCTTATTTCGTATTTATCTGGGTGTCCGAATATTTTATATTTAGCACGGTTCCGGTAGCCTTTTGCGATAGGAGTAGGGATGATCTCAAATTTCATGTGGCATCCCGAAATTTCTTCGAGGAGATTGTGAATCTCGGATGCTTTTTGTAGGAGATGGCGTTTATATGCAAGTCGATGATCGGATACGACCGATTTTCTGGAAGAGGCCGTTTCAAAAATCAATTTTAATCCGTGCGGTCACGTCCCGTAATGTCCCAAATTTTCGAGGATTCGATTTTACAGAAAAAGAGGACATAAAGGAAGCTACAGTGTTCTGTTCCCGTAGTCGAGCTTTTTGAAAACGACTTCGAAGGAGGTGCCGTGGTTTCTATTGATCTGCATAGTTCCCTGTAGCTGATCGACCAGCATGGTCACAAGTTGAAGTCCTAGTGAATCGGTTCGAGAGACATCCAGATCCTTGGGAAGGCCCTTCCCGTCGTCGCTGACGATCATCTTGAATTTGCCGTTGTTTTCAGGCTGCAAAACCACTCGAATCTTGCCTCGATCCCTGCCTCCGAAGGCATGCTTGAGAGAATTAGAAACGAGTTCGTTGATAATCAATCCGCAGGGGATGGACGTGTTTATGTCCAGAAAAACATTTCTGACATCGATATCCAGGTCGATCGCGGTTGAATTGATCCCGTATGCCATGAACAGATGGCGGCTCAGGCTCCGGATATACTCGCAGAAATCCACTTTAGCCAAATCATCCGACCGGTACAATTTTTCATGAACGAGAGCCATGGACCGGACTCTGTTGCGGCTTTCCTGAAACATATCCAGAGCAGGCTCATCCTCGACATGGCGCGACTGAAGATTCAGCAGACTGGAAATGATCTGGAGGTTATTTTTCACCCGATGGTGGATCTCTCGCAAAAGAACTTCCTTTTCCAGAAGCGATGCCCTAATTTTCTCCTCTGCCCGCTTGCGTTCCGTGATATCTTCGACAATCCCATCAAAATATATGATTTTCCCTTTATCGTTCTTCACGGTCACAGCGCATACCGATCCGAGGAATGGGGAGCCATCTTTTTTCTTCAATAACAATTCTTCATTTTTCACACATCCTTCATGCAGCATCTTCTTCTGGAACCGATCCCGGCACTCAGGGTCGAAGTAAAGTTTGGACACATCCGTGTTAAGGAACTCCTGCTTGTCTTTGTACCCGAATATTTTCAATAGGCTCGGATTCGCTTCGATGAAACGTCCATTCGACCCGGATGTGGTGCGGTATATCCCCACATCGACATTCTCAGCGATGGTCTTGTATTTCTCTTCGCTCTGCTTCAGCGCCATCTCCGCATGTTTGTTTGCGGTTATGTCCCAGAGATAACACCGGGTTCCCACGATCTTGTTTTTTTTCTTTATAGGATGAGCATCGACTTCGAGATATATCAGGGATCCATCTTTTTTGATTCCCCTGAATTCATACCGGGACGGCGCCTTTTTTCCTTGAACCCGGTTTTTGTGATAACGCATGACCATATCCACATCATCGGGATAGACCACGTTTTGGATGGAGAGCTGCGAAAATTCATCCTGATCGTAGCCCAGCATCTCCGCATATCTTTCGTTCACGTATTGAAAATTTCCCTCACGGTCATCGATCAAGATAGCGATGCCTGCCTTCTCGACGAGATCCCTGTACTGTTCCTGAGATGCCTCCAGGGCTTCTTCGGTTTTTTTGCGCGTGGTGATATCGCGGCTTACGCCGACGAGTCCGACGATTTCGCCATGTTCATCGAAAATCGGTGATTTTATGATATCGAAGAACGCCATCTCCCCTTTTTGGCTGAGGAGCTTTTCCTGACCATGGTAGATCTTTCCCGTTTTTAGGACCTTTTCATCACTTTTGCGGAATTTCTCCGCCAAATTCTTAGGCAGGAGTTCGCGATCGGTTTTCCCAATAATTTCTTCCCTTTTCCTGCCTGCAAGTTCTTCGAAGGCCTTATTCACCACATGGTGCCTCCCTTTTGTGTCCTTGAAAAATATGGAAGCCGGAATGGATTCGATCAAGGCCCGGATTTGCTTTTCGCTCTTTTTCAACGCCTGATTTGTCTGCTTGCGCTCGATGGCCATAGCAACCTGTTCTGCGATATAAGTCAGTATCTTTTTATCCTCTTTGCTGTAGCGGACTCCTTCCGTGTAGCTCTGAACGGTCAAAACACCTATGGTCTTGCCTCTTATTTTAAGGGGAACGCCGAGCCAATCGATCGAGGGCGGACCGATAGATATGACCTCTCCCTTCTCTTCCAGTTCTTTGAAGACTTTCGGCGAGGCCAAAAGCGAGCGACCTGTCCGGAACACATACTCCGTCAGACCATCCCCGATTTTTTGAGGTCCCGGGTTATCTTCTTCCTCGTCGACGAAATAAGGAAAATGGACCGTGTTCGTGCCCTCATCAAAAAGCGCGATATAAAAATTGTCCTTGGCCGGCATGAGTTCGGCGATGATCTTGTGGATCTCCACATAAAATTCCCGGAGACTCTCCGCTGAGTGAGCGGCCTCTGAAATTCTGTAGACAGAGTTCTGGATCATTTCTTCTTTTTTGCGAACGGTGATATCCCGGACGAACACAAAGGTGGTGGGTTTTTCAAGATACAAGTTTTGGCTGACATTGAACTCAACCAACACCTTTTGGCCATTCTTGTTGATGATGGCCGATTCATAGATGGAAGGCACCTCCTCCCCTGCCAAACGGCGTTCATGGCGATCCACCACCTTTGGTTGTTCATCCGGATGAATATGATTCATAAAAGGATTTTCGAGCAAATCTTTTGTGGGATATCCTAGCATCCCTGCTAAACAGGGATTGGTGTACTTGATTTTCATATCTTGGATAACGGCAATTCCATCGTTGGCTTTCTCGACCAGATTCCTGTATTTCTCTTCACATTCTTCCAGGCTTTTTTTTGTCCGTTTGTGTTCGGATTCGAATTTTTTCAATCTGGCGAGCTGCTTGTTCTTTTTGTCCAATTCCGCCTGAAGGAGTTCTTTGGTCATGCCGTCGTTTTTCATTGTCCATTCATATACCAATGTCCGGTCCAAATGACAATCACCTCTAGAGATGATATTAGCGGTGATATATTCTGATGGCATCGGAGGGAAACGTAATAAATTGATGTATTATAGATACTATATATATGATGGTATTTTTACAAAAAAACAAACCCAACCGATCGGGATTTCTTTCGGTCCCCGGAATATCACCCCTAAAATCACCCATAAAGGGGATTGTGCCGCAATTTCTTTTCTGCCACTCTGAAAATGCCTTGTTGGGCTGGCTGGGCAAGGTGCCAGCAGTTACAGCGAATCTCGCATCTCGCCGTTGCTTAGATTCCTCAACAGCCAGCACCACCTCTCCTCAGGAAAAATCACTTCCGTTTTCAGATTTTTTCGTCTTTCACAAAAACATACGCCAGAAGGTCTTTTCCAACATCGTTGAGATTCCCGGAATCCGGATCTGTGATGAGAGTGGCTGTATCTTTCCCACCGATATCATTCAATCGAGTGATGAGTTCGAAAATCTCCTCGATAAAAGTGGCAAGCTTCATTTTGTATGTAAGGCAATGCTCGGGATTCACTCCTGCCCAGTACGGGCTATGCCAACCGAATTGGTTTCTACAGAGCCCGTACCCCACACCGAAACTGCTGTTTCTCCTCTGATCTATATTTTGGAAGCTCCCGTATTTTGCCCAGGAATACTCGAGCGCATTATTCAACTGGTTAATAGCATCCTGGATAACTTCCGATGGTCCTCGATAATCGTTCTTGTTCTCCCGGTACCAAAGAAGCGGGGGGACATATTCGAGAACACCTTCATTCCTGCCGGCATACGTATCGACCTTCCTGTAATCGGCGCCGTTGGAGGCATTCATCAGATAAACGGTGAATTCTTTTTTTCCGGCAGGCGCGATAAAGGTCACAGATCCGGTCCGGCTGGATGCGATAAAGGCACCGAATCGGTCTTCTCTTATAACGATCCTATCTTCATCCACGCCATCGATACCGATCTCGCTGATCTGGATCGTAACTTCATCCCCAATTTCAACCGTCTTTTTAAGCTTCGTCAAAAATCCCTGGGTATGATTATATACTGCGAAGGACAAAATTGCGGAATGGGCAGGTTCAGAATCTACAAATCGGTCCTGGGTTTCTTTCTGGCATGCACACAGGAAAAACAAGAGGCTTAAACCTGTAACAAATAAAGCTCTCCTCCAACACACATTTAGATTATTATCAAAATCCTTTCTTCAATTCAATAATATCAGGATTATATGGGGGGTTATTTCGATTTCTGCGAAGATTCCTTCGTTAGCCGGTGTTCGATGGCTTTTCGTGTTTCAAAATATATCTTGGACATGATCCGTTGGAGCTCTTCCCTTTCCAATTTTTCTCCTTCCCGGGGAATCATCAGGCCCAAAATTTCATCAGGATTTATCCCGGGCTCGAAATCGGGAAAAATCTTAGACACATGACAGAGAATGGCATAACAGACCTCTGCCCTGATAATTTCCGAGAAGCTCAATTCATAACTATCTGCCAAATATTTTATATATTCTTCCAGCCATTCCGGAATAAGCACCTGATACTTTCTTAGCATTTCAAACCCCTTTTCCATTGAAATGTAACAAAAAATAAAATTCAAATTTTAAATTGACATTATGCCTGATAAATATTATATTCAATAATACCAGAAATAGTAATAATAATACTACAGATATTTCGGCTTTTCTGTTTCCAGCGAAGAAGGGCAATCAGCAGAGAGGGGGTTGCTCTATAATTCCTTGGCTGCGCATCGTATTCGTTTTATTTGTCGTATTGATTGCCGCAGGCGCTATTGATATAGTAAATATTCAGATTCATGGAATCAGCTTCCGCCTATAAGCCGCCACGCCTTCTCCCTCTGGATGCTTTGCGCGGCCTCATCATGATGCTGATGGCGATCGACCATGCCAACTACTTCGTGGCCAGAATGCACCCCACCGGCGAGTTTTGGGGCATACCCATTCCCCAATACGACAACATCGCTGAATTCATGACGCGTTTTGTTTCCCACATCTGTGCCCCTGGATTTTTCTTCCTGATGGGAGCAGGGATGGTGCTCTTCGCCCATTCCCGGCGATCTCTTGGCTGGAGCGAGAACAAAATCTTCAGATATCTCATATCCCGTGGCATCATTCTGATCTTTCTCCAGTTTTTCCTGGAGAACAGCGCCTGGATATTGGGCCCTGCCTACTCCTTACGTCCTCCCGGTGCGGGTGAAACCGTCTGGATTCATTTCGGTGTGCTCGCCGCTCTCGGAGCCACCATGATTATCGGAAGCCTCCTTCTGCGTCTGAAACCCGTTTTCCTGATCGGCCTCAGTTCGATCATCGTAGTCGGAAGCCAATTCATCGTTCCTGAAGCAGGCCGGGCGGGCTATCTCTACTCCCCTGTTCTCCGGATTCTCTACATTCCTGGGCGCACAGGTATTTTCCAGGTATTCTATCCCATCATTCCCTGGCTGGGGATAGTGGTCTTCGGATTGTTTTTCGGCAAATGGATTTCAAGGAACAAAAACTCTGCCTATAAAGGCTCCTTCCTCCTAGGGGGAATTTTCCTCGCCGGGTTTTTTATTCTCAGAACTTTAGCCGGTTTCGGAAATATCCATCCTCCCGATGGGCCCGGTTTTATCTCCTTTTTCAATATCACGAAATATCCGCCGAGCCTGACATTCTCCCTCTTGACTCTGGGCTTGTGCCTGATATTCATCGGAATTTTTTCCGTCTCTCGTTCTTTTCTCGAATGGAGCGGGAATCCCCTACTGGTTTTCGGGCGTTCGGCCCTTTTCTTTTATGTTCTTCATCTTTATCTCTTCGCCATTGCCGGATTTTTCTTTGCCTCACGGGGAGGAACAGGCCTGGCGAACATGTATCTCATTTGGGCAGGTGTCCTCATCATCCTCTATTTTTTGTGCCGCCAATATGGAAATTTCAAAAGAAAAAAACCTATCGATTCGATCTGGAGATTCTTTTAAGCCCGGATGAAAATCAACGTTTTTTCCAATCTGACAGAGGAACTATCCGAGAAACTAAAAATTTTCGAATGGAAAAATTTTTACACACAAAACCAGAGGTCTCAGGAATACCAAGCACAGGAACAGGAAAAATTCTGCAGCCGGCCCAGAGCATGGATACTGGCATTCGAAGGAAACCAAATAATCGGGAGGGTTTTACTGCATGAAAGAACCATTAAATTTAAAAAAAGAGAGATATCCCTTGGAGGGGTCGGCGGCGTCTGCTCACGAAAGGACAAAAGAAATCAAGGCATTGCGTCGATCATGCTTAGAGAGGCCATCGCGATATTGAAGGAATGGGACTGCGATATCGCTTACCTCTGCACCGATATCGAAAAGACAGGATCCCTGTACAGCCGAGTCGGATTCGTCCCACTGAATAGACCTTACTCCTTTTATGGACGATCGGGAAAACTCCACGAACAGCACAACGGGATGATCGCCCCGCTCAATTCTCGAGAAATCTTCGAAGAGGTTCTTCAAACACAAGGAATGCTCCACATCGGATCGGGAAACTGGTAGGCTGTTGAAAAGTTGGCAAAATTTTGATAGAGATAAGGCAATGTCATTTTTCGGATTAATAGGAGGGTCGGCATGAAAAATCGAACAATTCTGCTTATCGGAATCCTGTTTGTCTTTATCATTTACGGATCGATGCATGGACAACAGAGTCCCGTCCAGAAAAGCGATATGCAGAGGAAACCGCAAGAAGCTGTAAAGGCTCATCCCGAAATGAAACCACCCTCTGTGACCAAACACACGATCACGATCGATGGGAAGTCCGTCTCCTACACGGCAACGGTGGGGGAGATGATCGTCAACAAGCCGAACGAAGAACCCGGGGCTTCCATGTTTTATATCGCCTACACGCGAAACGACATCCAGGACAAATCCAGCCGTCCCATCACATTCGCTTTTAATGGCGGGCCGGGATCATCCTCGGTCTGGCTGCATATGGGGGGGTTGGGCCCGAGACGCGTAGCCATGGATGAGGAGGGGAACTCCTATCCTCCCCCTTTCGGCTTGACCGATAACGAAAATTCCCTGATCGACGTCACCGACCTGGTGTTCATCGACCCGGTCTCGACGGGGTACAGCCGCCCTCTTCCCGGCGAGAACAAGAGCCAGTTCCACGGGGTTCAGGAGGATGTCGAATCCGTGGGCGAATTCATCCGCCTCTTTATCACCAAAAACGAGCGCTGGGATTCTCCAAAATTCGTTCTGGGTGAAAGCTATGGGACCACCCGCTCGGCCGGCCTATCCGGATTCTTGCAGGGCCGCACCCACGGGATGTACCTCAACGGCATTATCCTCGTGTCATCGGTCCTGGACTTTTCCACCATCGTGTTCATGCCCGGCAATCTCATGCCCTACATCCTGTTCCTTCCCCACTACACCGCCACGGCCTGGTATCATAAAAAGCTTCCCGCTGAACTTCTGAACGAGCCTCTCACGAAAGTACTGGAAGAATCGAAAAAATTCGCCCTCGAGGAGTACGCCGCCGCTCTTCTCAAGGGAAACAGGCTTTCTCAAGATCGATACGAAGAGATCGCCCGGAAACTTGCCGCTTACACCGGACTGGCTCTGGAGTATGTCAAGCAGTCCAACCTGCGCATCAGGCACGACCGCTTCGTCAAGGAGCTTTTGCGTGAAGAGTTTCACACGGTCGGCCGTCTCGACAGCCGGTTCAAAGGGCGGGACTCGGATGCGGCCGGTGAAAGCTACGAATACGATCCTTCCAGCTCTATTATCCAGGGGGCTTTTTCCACCATGCTGAATTATTACGTGAGGAAAGAACTCAAATACGAGAAAGACATCCCTTACGCCATCTACGGCAACGTGTATCCGTGGAATTTCTCCTCCACTCCCTCAGATCCAAGGCAGATGCGGCGCGGAGGGATGGGGATGGGATTGAACGTGGCCGAGATCCTGCGCCAGGCCATGGCTGAAAACGAAAACCTGCAGGTCTTTTGCTGCAACGGGTATTACGACGGAGCCACTCCGTTCTTCGGAACCGAACACACGTTTGCCCAGATGGGCCTCAACGGCGAGTTCAAGGACCGGATCAAAATGAGTTACTACGAGGCCGGCCATATGATGTACATCCACACGCCTTCGATCATCAAGTGGAAAAAAGACCTGGCGGCCTTCATCCAGGAAGCATCCAGGAAATAAACACCTAGGCTTCGGGAACGATTTTAATCCTCAACTGTGCGGTGGGGCCGTCTTCCCTGTTTCCTTTGCTGTGGAAATCGATCCGATATTTGCTTGACAAGCATGAGGCAGACGTTATACATCATTTTTTGGGTTGGATTTCGAAAAATACGCGTTAAAGGATTTTTTTCTATCCAGCCAGTCTATGAATTCGTCAACAAAAAGGAGGTCATTCATGAAGAAAAAATGGGTGCTCATCACCCTGGGTTTAATGTTCGTGACCCTGATTCTGTATGCCGCGGAGGAAAAAGTGTTTGATGGTCTCTACCTTAATCTCGGAAATCTGTATCGGCTCTCTCATGCCAAAAGCCGCTCGATAAGCCCGGAGAATTTTACCGGCGAAAAAGGCAAAGGGGGGATGTCAATGGATGGGCTGGCCAAGAATGCGGCTCGTGATCTGGGCCAGGGCTGGAAGGTCTCCCCGTACATCCATATCGAACCCTCCCAAACTTATACCCTGGCAGAAATCGACGGTCCCGGCGCAATTCAGCAGATCTGGATGACACCGGCGGGAAACTGGCGCTACTCCATCCTGAGGTTTTATTGGGACGGAGAAAAAGAGCCGTCGGTGGAAGTCCCGGTCGGTGACTTTTTCGCCTGCGGGTGGGGCAAATTCGCCCAAGTCTCATCGCTTCCTGTGTGCGTCAATCCCGGGAGCGGTCTGAACTGCTACTGGGTGATGCCCTTCCGGAAATCCTGCAAAGTCACGATGGAGAACCTGGACGAGAAAAGGATGACCCTTTACTACCAGATCAACTACACCCTGACCGAAGTCCCGGATGATGCGGCCTATTTTCACGCCCAGTTCCGGCGCACCAATCCCCTTCCCTACAAAACGGACTACACCATTGTCGATGGGATAAAAGGATGGGGACATTTTGTCGGGACCTACATGTGCTGGCAGGCCAACAATACCGGCTGGTGGGGCGAGGGCGAGATCAAATTCTTTATCGACGGGGATTCGAAGTTCCCGACCATCTGCGGGACCGGAACCGAGGATTATTTCTGCGGATCTTACGGATTCACCGTCGATGACAAATACCAGGAATACACGACCCCGTATGCGGGGATGCCTCAGGTCATAACCCCGGACGGTCAGTGGCAGTCCCAGCAGCGTTTCGGGCTTTACCGCTGGCACATCATGGACCCTGTCCGGTTCGAACAGGATTTAAGAGTGACGATCCAAGCCCTTGGCTGGCGCTCGGGAGGACGCTACCTTCCTCTCCAGGATGATATTTCTTCGGTCGCTATTTGGTACCAGGCGGAACCTCACGCCCAATTTCCCAAGCTCCCGAGCAGGGACGAGCTGGAAATAATCTAGCCATACGTAAATTTTTCGGTTCTCTTCCATTTTGTGTGGGAGATAAAGAAAAAAGACGGGTGGCGCGGCTGGAGGGGGCCCCCTGGCCAGCAAGCTTACCAAAAAAGGAGGTGTGCCGAAAGACTGGCAGAGAGGCTTCGAGAAATGCGTATCAGTTTCAACCAGCCGGCCTTTATCCCATGGGGCGGAGTTTTTGCCCGGTTGATGCATTCCGACAAGATGATTCTTTTGGATGATACCCTTCTGTCCACAGGTTTCACCTATGTCAACCGGAACAGGATCAAAGGACCGGCGGGTGAAGTCTGGATTTCTGTCCCCGTCAAAAAAAAAGCGAGAGGGCGCCAGAAGATCAAAGATTTGGAACTCTTCGAAAAAGAACGATGGGCTAAGGACTTCCTGCTGACTCTCTGGCACTTCTATGTCAAATCCATCTATTTCCCGCATGTCCACCGCAGGATCAAAGAAGCGGTCGAAACGCAGGAACGGAGCTTTTGCGCAATGATCCTGAAGCTGCTTCTTATAATCAAAGAGGAATTCGGAATCGAGCAAAATTTTCTCTTGCAATCGGAAGTGGGAATCTCAGGATCGGGGACAGATCTCCTTGTATCCCTGGCAAAAGAGCTGGGGGCGAACGAAGTGATCCTGCCGGATTTCTCCGATAAGGCCGTCGAATGCGGCAGTTTCGCCCGGGAACGGATAGACATGAAATTTTTGCGGTACGATCCCCCACCTTATCCCCAGTTCTGGGGAACGTTCGTCCCAAGGCTTTCCGCCCTCGATCTTCTCCTCTGTTCAGGAAAAAACGGAAAGCAAATCCTGGAAAAAGGCTCCTTTATTTCTGCTCGATGAGGATCACTTCTCCGAGGCCAAGCTCTTCCAAAGGTTTCACCTGGGTGGCGGCATCCCCGACGACCAGGTAGATCATCCGGCCGGGATCGATGTATTTCTGGGCCAATTCCTTGTGTTTTTCGGCTGTAAGATTTTTGACGAACTCTTCCTGCTGCTTGATGTAATCGTCCGGATAGCCGTACATCGCGATGTCGTTCAGGATCCCGAGCAGAGCGCCGAGAGTTTCGAAATTCCGGGCATTGGATTTGATCAGGGTATCCTTGGTGAACTGGAGATCCTCCGGCGCGATACCTTCCCTGTAGTTCGTCATCAAATCCCTGAATATCTGGACCGACTCCTGCGTGGCTTGTGAATTCACCTGCGAAGAGGCAATAAATGGTCCGGGATTGAGATACCCGCTGAAGCTGGTGCGGGCCCCATAGGTGTAGCCTTTTTCTTCTCTCAGGACCAGGTTCACGAAACCGTTGAAACTTCCTCCGAGCTTGTAATTCATGACATAAGCCGGATAATAATCGGCGTCTGTGGCGGGCAGGGAAAGATTCCCTATGCTGATGACCGATTGACGGGCCCCGGGGAAATCCACGAAGTAAACGACCGGCTTCTCCAAAGGAGCGGGGACCTCAAACTCCGGAAGAGAGACGTCTTTGGACGCCCATTTTTCTTCGAGGGATTTGAACGCGGCAACGGCTGTTTCCTGCGAGATATCTCCGACAATGGTCAGATATGCGACCGAAGGAGAAAAGTTTTTTGCGTAGTAGGCTTTCAGGTCGTCGATCGTGATGGTCCCCACGGATTCTGCTGTGCCCCGCGTCGGAACGCTGAAGATATGCTTGTCTCCGTAGACCAGCTTGAAGAAAACATTTCGCGCGACGGATGTGGGATTGACCTTGCTGCGGTTGATGTTCTCCATGGTCTGTTTTATGATCCTGTCGAATTCCTTTTCATCCCAGCGGGGCTCCAGCAGGATTTCTTCCACAAGCTGATAGACCTCGCCGAACTTGGAAGCCAAACAGTTCACGGACATCGTGACGGACTCTCGTTCAGTAAGCATGTAGATATTGGCACCTGTCTCGTCGATGGCCTCTTCCAACTCGATGGGTGTCTTATTTTTTGTTCCTTCCATCATCATGTCGGTAATAAGGTTGGCGACACCGATCTTGTCCATATCGTCAAGAAGCTGCCCGCCTTTGATGGTCAGGGAAAATTGCACGAGCGGCAGTTCCTCTTGCACGATGCCGTAAATTTTCATCCCGTTAACCAGCTCAGCTTTCCAGATGGGGGGAAGCGTAATTGCCGGATCAGGACCCTGGGGAGGTTCGATGCTGCGGTCGAAGGAGGTGGGGATCGGTTCGACTTTGAATTCTTCCACCGGCCTTTCCGCCGCGATTTTTTCGGCTTCCTCAGCTTCCTCGACGATGGTGAATGGTTCCGACCCTTCGACGATCAGGCCCAACTGTCCCTTGGGAACGAAGCTTGACATCACATACGGCTTATCTTTGATATATTGTTCATAGACACGAAGGATATCTTCTCTGGTCACAGCCTTGAGGTTTTTAAGATACGTGGTGATAAAACCCGGGGAACCGGCGTATTCATTGTACCGCGCAAGCTGGAAGGATTTGCCAAGGACACTGGACATTGCGTTGTAGAATTGGGTTTCAAGTCCAGCTTTGATCCGTTCGACATCTTTCTCCGTGAAGGACTCCGTCTCCAGTCTCTGAAAACTCTCGAAGATGGCATTTTTGACATCGTCCAGGTCGACATCCGGGAATGTCCGGATGCGGATCGCAAACTCTCCGGCGATCTCGTTGCTGCTCTGATAGCCTGATACCGAAGGAGCTAGTTTCTTTTCTTCGACAATGACCTTGTACAGCGGGGCCTTTTTTCCGTAAGAAAATAACTGCCCCAGGAAACTCAATGCATAAGAATCAGGGTGATATTCTTCGATGGTGGGGATGACCATATTGAGTTCAGGGGTGTTGGCATATTTGTCCTCCCAGTAGGCCATCTTGACCTTGTCCAGAGTGACTGGCTGGGGCTCGGGATCGCCCCTTTTTTCTCCGGATTCTATCTCTCCGTAATATTTTTCGATCCACTGTTTGGTCTGCTCTTTTTCGAAATCCCCCGCGACAACCAGAGTGGCGTTGTTGGGACGGTACCACTTATCATGGAATTCGTGGACATCTTTTAAAGTGGCAAGTGTCAAATCTTCCATAGATCCGATCACCGTCCAGCTGTACGGATGCCCTTCCGGGTAGAGGAGCTTGCTGAGGATGTGATAGGTGTAACCATAGGGGCGGTTTTCGCTCTCTCTTTTTTCGTTTTTGACGACATTCTGCTGATTGGCAAAGGCTTCCTGCGTGATCGTAGGAGTCAAAAAACCCAACCGGTCCGCTTCGAGCCAGAGGACCATCTCCAGGGCATTTTTGGGAACGACCTGGAAATAGATGGTGCCGTCCTGGCTAGTGCCTCCATTGAGCATGCCGCCAGCTCCCTGGATCTTTCTGAAAAACTGGTCCTGGCCCACATGCTGGGATTCCTGGAACATCATGTGCTCGAAAAGGTGGGCAAAGCCTGTACGCCCCAATTCTTCCCTGTTTGATCCGACATGGTACTGAACTGCGACGGCCGTGATGGGATCGGATCGGTCTTCATGAAGCACCACTTCCAAACCATTGGCTAACGTGTACTTCTCATAATCGATCTTGAGCTCGGCTTCTTCGGCCGCTTTTTTCGTGCATGCAATCGGTACTATAAGGACAAGAGCTAAAATAAGAATGAGAACTTTTAGTTTTGAATTCATAATTCCCTCCTAATAATTAATCTCGAATGTCCTTATTCTATCTATAAAAAAATTGAATGTAAATAAGGACGAGGCTTCAAAAAGGGGATCAAAAAGGGGACGGTTCTATTTTTTGAAGGAACAACCTGGGAGCAAGACAATATTGACTTGGCAAAAATAGAACCGTCCCCTTTTTGGTCGGTCCCCTTTTTGGTCCTTTTTATTACTCATAGCGGAGGGAGTCGGCGGGGTTGGCGAGGGCGGTTCGAAGCGACTGGTAGCTCACGGTTAGAAAGGCTATTAAGAAGGTCATCAATCCTGTCCCGAAGAAGATCCAGATCTTGATGTCCGTTCTGTAAGGAAACTCCTGAAGCCATCGGGATAACGCAAAATAGGAGATCGGCCAAGCGATCAGATTGGCAGCTATGACCCACTTGGAAAATTCCTTAGTCAGAAGGAGGACAACACCAGAAATGGATGCGCCCAGAACTTTGCGGATTCCGATCTCTTTGGTCCTCCGCAGGGCCATGAAAGAGGCCAATCCGAACAATCCCAGGCAAGAGATAAAAACGGATAATAGGGTAAAAACATTGATGATCCACCCCACCCGCTTCTCCCCGCGATAAAGGGTATCCAGACTCTCGTCTAAAAATTGATAATCGAATGCGAAGTCTCCGGCATACTTTTTCCAGACACTGCCCATGAATTCTAAAGTCTCGGGAGTATTTTCTGCTTGGATACGAATCACGATCTGGCTGCAGCGCTCCGGGTCGAGCAGAAGGATCATGGGCTCGATCGCGGCGTGCAGGGAAACATAGTGGAAGTCTTTGACGACCCCGATGATATTAAATTCGTTGCTTTCCCCTAGAGTCACACGTTTCCCGATCGGATCCGCAAAGCCCATAGCTTTTTGGGATGTTTCGTTGATGATGATGCCGGCTGCATCCGCCCCGTAGTCTTTGGAAAAATTCCTGCCCATTACGATCGGGGCATTCAAAGCTTCCAGGTAATCGTAGTCCACGAAATTCGCCCGGAATAGGATATCCTTGTTCTGGTCCTTGCCTTCCCAATTCCACCGGCTGTTGGAAAAATAGTAACCATAGGTCGGAAGCCCGGCGACGCGCGTGACGTTCAGGATCCGGGTATTTTCGGCAAGCTCGTTACGGAAGGCTTCATAGTTCTTCTGGACGATCGAGTTGAGAGCCAGAGTGACCAAATTCTCTTTGTCATAACCCAGGTCCTTGCTTCTCATGAAGTGGATCTGGGAGTAAATGACCAGGCTTCCCACCATCAGAATAACGGCAACACTGAACTGGAAAACAACCAAAGCCTTCCGGAAAAAAGACTTTCCATCTTTTCCCCGCGCTGTTCCTTTCAGCACGGTCACAGGCCGGAACCCTGAAAGAACGAAGGCCGGATAAAACCCCGCTATGAAACCTGTCAGAAGAAGAATCGCCGTAAGGCCCAGGATGATATCCGGACGCAGAAAGAGCTGCGCTGCGAAGCTTTTCCGGGCCAGTTGGTTGAAAACAGGAAGCACGAGAATGCCCAATCCTACGGCAAGGAACATCGCGATCAAGGAATGAAAGAAAGCTTCTCCCAAAAACTGCCGGACGAGCTGTCCCCTGAGAGCACCCACCACTTTACGCAGCCCCACCTCCCTTGACCGGAGCAGAGACCGCGCCGTAGACAGGTTCATGAAATTGACACAGGCAATGAGCAGGATAAAAAAGGCTGCCGCTAAAAAAATGATGATATACTTCATGTTTCCCGTGCCGAACGCGTCATACCCGATTCCCGATCCCAGATGGATCTCGAAGAGCGGCTGGAGGGAGAGCTTTTCCCAATCCTCCAGCGTGGGTTTGGCATCCAGAAAGTTGTAGATCTTTTTGTTGGCCTCCTCCATGGAGACACCCTCGGCAAGCTGCACATAGGTGGTGAAATGGCTGTTTTTCCAGTAATCCACGGTGCGGCCGACTTCTTTGGCAAAATCCATGTTGGCCAAAAATTTAAAGCGGAAATGGGAATTATCGGGAATGTTCTGGAGGACTCCCGTCACTTTAAAATCGTACTCGTTCGCTACATTGATAATCTTTCCGATCGGGTCTTCATCGGCAAATATCTTTTGTGCCACATCCTCGGTCAAAACAACGGACCGGGGATCTGCAAGAGCTGACTCAGGATCCCCGCTGACAAAAGGGATGGTGAACATCTTGAACAGGGAAGGATCGGCATACCCTCCCAGTTCCATATACACACTGTCGTTGTATTTCATCCGCCAGCGGGCCGAACAGAACCGGGCCTGCTCTGCGATCTCGGGGATCTCTGCTTTCAAAGCCGGCCCTAAAGGACCTTGGTTTATGGCCCAGGTGACGACCTCCGCGTATTGGATGTGCTGAAGAATCCGGTAGATCTTTTTCCCTTTTTCGTGATACCGGTCAAAACTGAGCTCATGCTGCACCCAAAAAAGGATCAGGATGGTGCAGACCATGCCGAGGGCAAGCCCTGTGATGTTGAGAAAAGAAAATCCTTTGTGTCTCTTCAAATTTCTAAGAGCGATTTTAAAATAGTTGCGAAACATGAGCGTACTCCAATAAATGGATTCTTTTAATGAGGGAGGAATAAGCAGGAGAACCTGCCACCAATACCAAACCAAGGCGACCGGCTTCCCCTTGTCTCCTGTTTTCTCCTGGTATATTTCATCGAAATCCCCGATCAGAGATTCCCGTTCATTGTCAGGCAGCAGGAACCACAGGATTCTCCGCCCCAGTCTCGACCGAGAATATCTCTTCTTTTTTATCATTCCTATTCTTTTAAGTTTTGACTTTCAGATAATCCGCCCACAGCCGGTCGCTGACTTTTTTGCTTTCTTCAAGGGCGGCAAGACCCGCTGCCGTCAACCGGTAGATCTTTTTCCGGCGACCCCCACGCACGGCAGTCGATTCCCCGAAGGAGGCAGCTATCAATCCTTGTTTTTCTATCCTGCGCAAGGGGATGTGGACAGCCCCTATCGACAGCTCTTTCCCTGTGATCTTCGACAAATGCTTCCGTATGGCCACAAGGTATGCCTCCTCCTTAAGATACCCGACGGCCAGCAAAATCTGTTCTTCCCGTTGGCTCAAATATTCCATCCATCCCTCACTTGCTCGTATTTCTTATTAATATGTAGAACATTTCATACTTTAGGACGTATCAACCATTAAAAAAGTTGCCCCTCACGAAAAATTTTTTCCAATCTGCAACGATAGAATATTCCTAAGACATCGAGAACTACGAAAAATTCCTCGACCTGTGGAAGGACTCCGACCCAGGAATCCCTGAAATCAATGACGCCTGCCAAAGACTTGCTGACTTAAAGAGCGAATAAGCTTACGCCAGAAAATTTCCACTAAAGCTTATGAAGGCGGATCGGAATGTGTTTCCTGTATAAAAGGAAGTCCTTATCTACTGTATAGATAGGCAGCTCGTTCCGCACGCTGACAGAACAGATAAGAAAATCGGTGTTGGATCCCTGTATCCCTTTCGAGCGGCAGAGGTTGAAATACTTCGCCGCCTCCACATAATCCTCGGTGAGGATGGGAATATCAGGGAAACTGTCGAGATGCTTTTTAAGATCTATAAATTGGGATTCACTACGGATACCGGATAAAACCTCCTGCCTGATCGGTCCTATCATCTGCACGCGGTGGTCCTGTATGAGTCCGCACAGTTCCTTTTCACACTCCAGATGGGTTTGATCTCCACGGCGGAGAGCCAAGGACCAAACGCTGGTATCGACGAGGATTTTCACGCTTTCTTCCTCTGTTTCTTGTAATCATACTCAGGATTGTAATCCACATTTCCGAAAAGCGCTAAAAGCTTCTGCTGCTCCAGATGCTCCACGTACTCCTTCAACGCCTGGGTCACAGCCGCTCTTTTCGTTTTATGCTTTCCCAATTTCACCGCTCTCTCGATCAACCGGTCATCCAATTGAAGATTCGTAGCCAAGACGATCACCTCCTCAATATCCACACAATATCTTACACACTTTTGTGTGTGATATCAAGAAGGCCACTCATCTTTCGAAAAGTTTTTTCTGTTCCATGTTACAGTCACCAGCTTAAATGACGAAAGCGATCAGCTTTTTTCCTCTTTTGGAATGATCAGTAACTAAAAAATTAGCTGGAAACGTTGGAAACGTGTTTCCAGTCTAAAACAAACTGAAAACTCAATAAACTGACACTCTCCTTATTTCCTTGACCTCCTTACTATCGTTCACTATAATGAACATACGTTCAAATATGTGAACACAGGAGGCAGAGATGCTTTTAGATATTTTCGCAAAATCTTCTGAACAAAAGATCCTGAGTCTAATCGCAATGAATCCAGACCAATCCTATTACGGGAGACAAATATCCAGAACGCTTGAAATCAGCCTAGGAGCGGTACACGGAGCATTGCAGTTATTAGAAAAGGAAGGGATCCTTATTTCCCAAACGGTGGGCAAAACCAAACTCTTCAGGTTGGAACAATTCAATCCTATTATCAACACCTTTAAAATTCTGAACACGCTCCTAATCCTAGAGCCTCTTACTCAAATTCTAAAAGAATACTCAGGACGCATAATTCTGTATGGAAGTTATTCATCCGGAACTTTTTCGTCCGAGAGCGATCTCGATTTGCTGATCGTTTCCGAAGACAAAGAAAAAATTATAGATGTAATCAATGGGTTTGAGAGAAAAATCGATATCGACATCCGTCCCATTATTAAGAATCGAGTCGAATGGATCAGATTAGAAAAAGATGATCCGGAATTTTTCTTCGAAGTCAATCAAGGAATAAGTCTATGGGAAAAACCGATCGATGAACGAGGATTTTAAGGAATGTATAAAGAACAGAAAAATAATTCCTTTTCCTCGGGCAAAGAGCTTCGTAAAGAAAGAAATATCGGCGGCCAATGATGATTTGACAGAAGCAATGGATCGGATGGAAAACGGAAAATACAAATATGCCACCATAAACTCCTATTATTCAACATTTCATGCAGCGAGAGCTTTGCTCTTTTCCAAGGGCTATCGAGAACGAAGTCATTATTGCCTCGCTGTTGCGTTGGATGCTTTATTCGTGAAAACAGGAATGATGAGCGAAAGGTATATTCGCATTTTCAAGAACAATATGTCTTTGCGAGAAAACGCTGATTACAGCAGTTCATTTTCCAAAGAAAGCGCATGTCTGGGTATTTCGAATGTAGACGAATTTTTGAATATGACTAAAAGTCTGCTCGACATCAAGGCAGATTCTATTTGACTCTTCCTTTGTTTTCTTGATATCTTTCTGCTGACCGAGCATGGGAGAACAAGGGGACAGAGATGTCGATAAAATGCCCTAAGTGTCAGACCGATAACCCTGATACGCAAAAGTTCTGCGGCGAGTGTGCCACGCCTCTCCAGACGTCTAAAGAAATCGGGGTGACCAGAACCATCGAAACTTCTGCATTGGAGTTCAAGCGGGGAACCCTGTTCGCCGACCGATACGAGATCATCGAAGAACTGGGAAAGGGCGGGATGGGAAGCGTCTACCGTGTCGAGGATAAGAGGACCAAAGAGGAAATCGCGCTTAAACTCATAAAACCCGAAATCGCATCGGATAAAAAGACGATCGACAGATTCCGGAACGAGTTGACCATCGCGCGTAAGATCAGGCACAAGAACGTCTGCGGCATGTACGACCTCGGAGAACACGAAGGAGCCCACTTCATCACGATGGAGTATGTGCCCGGGGAAGATCTGAAGAGTTTCATCAGACGGTCGAAAAGACTATCCATTCCAAATGCTCTATCGATCGCCCGGCAGGTCTGTGAAGGATTGGAAGAGGCTCACAGGTTGGGCGTTGTCCATCGGGATTTGAAACCGAGTAACATCATGATCGACAAAGAAGGCAGCGCCCGGATCATGGATTTCGGTATCGCACGGTCTTTGAAAGCCAAAGGGATCACAGGCGCGGGATTGATGGTCGGAACCCCCGAGTACATGTCCCCGGAACAGGCAGAAGCCAAAGAGGTGGATCACCGCTCGGATATCTATTCCTTGGGATTGATCCTCTACGAGATGGCAACAGGTCAGCTTCCCTTCGAGGGGGATTCCCCGTTAAGCATCGCGATGAAGCAAAAGGGGGAAATCCCGAAGGATCCCAAAGAGCTGAATCCCCAGATCCCGGATGGTTTGAGTTTTGCGATCATGAAGTGCCTGGAAAAGGACAAGGAGAAGAGATACCAGAGCGCAGGGGAACTCAGATCAGAGCTTGAAGGAATCGAAAAAGGCATCCCCACGACAACACGGGCCGTTCCCGAACGGAAGCCCTTCACATCCAAAGAGATCACGGTCCAGATCAGCCTGAAGAAACTTTTTATCCCAGGTCTGATCGTGGTGGCTGTTGTGGTCATCGGATTGATCCTCTGGAAATTCCTCCCCAGAGAAAAAGCCGTTCCTTCATTTCCTGCGGATAAACCATCCGTAGCCATTTTGTTTTTCAAGAACCAGACTGGAGACGATTCCCTGGACCACTGGCGAGAGGCTCTTCCCAGCTGGCTCATCACCGACCTCTCGCAGTCCAAATACATCAACGTCCTACCTGAAGACAGCCTGTTCAGCATCCTCAGAAAACTAAATCTGTTGGAAGCCCAAAATTATGCCTCGGAGGATCTGAAAAATGTGGCGATGGAAGGAAGAGTCAATCATATTTTTCAGGCGCGCTATTCAAAGGCAGGGGACATCTTCCGGATCGATTATTCGCTGCAAAAAGCGGACACGCTGGAGAGGATCGCATCGGATTATGTGACCGGAAAAAACGAAGAGAGCTTTCCCTCCCTAGTGGATGAGATCACGAAAAACATCAAGGCTAATCTGGCACTCTCGAAAGAACAACTATCAACCGATATCGATAAAGATATCGGAGCGATCACGACCAGCTCTCCCGAGGCGTTTAAGTACTACAGCCTGGGAAGAAAATATCACGCTCAAGGCGGCCAGCTTTTACGGCGGTCCGTTGAATTGATGGAGCAGGCTGTGGCCATCGATCCGGAGTTCGCCATGGCCTATCGATCCATGGCCATGAGCTACTTCTCAATGGGAGACAGAAAACAATCGAAAGAGACATACCAGAAGGCCATGAAGCTTACAGATAGATTGTCTGATCGGGAACGCCTTCAAATCGAAGCGGATTTTTACCTGCTGTCGGAAAGCACGTATGATAAAGCCATCGAAGCCTATGAGGAATTGCTGGAGATCTATCCGGATGCACAGATCGCACGGCTTAACTTGGGGGTAGTTTATGCACTGACAGGTAATCGAGAAAAATCCATCGAACAGTACGAAATTGGCATAAAGACGTATAAAACTGATCAATTAAATCTTTACCGAAACTTGACTGCTATGTATAGACAGTTGGGATCGTTTGAGAAAGCCAGAGAAACCTTTCAGTATTACCTGGATAATTTTCCGGATAACTTAACAATCCGCTTAAGGCTCGCCCTAATTTTTATAGATCAAGGGAAATATGAGCTTGCCCTGGAAGAAACCGATAGAGCATTCTCCTTTGCCCCGACGGATTGGCTTCCCATTCAGTATCGGGGCGACATTTATTTTGCCATGGGAGATTTGATCAAGGCCGAAGCGGAATACCGGATGCTCCTGGATAGAGACGAGCGGTCTGCCAACTACTGGGGCATGTCAAAATTAAGCGATTTATTTTTGATCCAGGGGAAATTCGACGATGCCATCGAGCAGGATAAAAAAGCGCTGGAGCTTGCAGAAGAGCTCGGCGAAAAGAGATGGAAAAGGACCAGGTTATCCTCTTTGGCCTATTTGGACCGGATCACGGGCCATCCGGAAGAAGCGCTGAAAAAGTATGATATTTGCTGGAAAAGCGCTGTCGAGGACGAAAACTTCACAGACCAAAGGGCGGCGTTGACGAATATAGGGCTTACCTACTTAGAAATGAAACAGATGGCTGAAACCCGGCGGGTTACAAAAGAATTAGGCGAGATGATCGAACAGGCGCCGAACCAGAACCTCATCTACCACTGCGATCTTTTAATGGGAATGATCGAGATCGAGAAAAAGAATTATACCCAAGCCATCGATTATTTTGAACAGGGGCTGCCTTTATTATCGGCAGTAGCCGCATATCAAATAATCTTTGCAGATTCCTTGGGACGAGCCTGTTATGAGTCGGGGGATTTAGAAAAGGCGCGGGAAATATATGGAAGGATTCAAGATATTAATGTGGAAGGGAAGATGGGCTTCGGCGATGTTTATGTCAAATCGTTCTATACGCTCGGGAAGATCAACGAGGAGCTGGGCGACACAGCCCTAGCTATCGAAAACTACGAAAAATTCCTCGACCTGTGGAAGGACGCCGACCCCGGCATCGCCGAAGTCGAAGATGCCCGCCAAAGGCTTTCCAGGTTAAACGAGATAAATCCCTGAGAACTTCCGTCTTTTAAAATGCTCGAATGAACGACTCGAGAACTTGACATCTTCTCCATTATGACGTATATTTTTAATGACATTTATACGTCATATATATCGAGGATGTCATGGCCACAAAATTAACTCTGCGGATGGATGAACGATTGATCAAACAAGCCAAGCAATACGCCAGACAATCGGGGAAATCCGTCTCCAAGCTGGTGGCAGATTTTTTTGCATTACTGAATCCGGAGCCCGATGTAGACCCCAGCGAAATATCACCCAATGTCAAATCCCTCCAGGGGATTATGCGGGACTATCGAGTAACCCCTGAGGATTACAAAAAATATCTCGAGAAAAAATACACATGATCGTCCTATTCGATACAGACGTCGTTCTAGATCTTTTTTTGGACAGGAAACCCTTCGCCGAGGCCGCAGCCCTTTTGTTTTCAAAAGCGGAAGAGGGAGAAATACAAGGTTATGTCAGTGCCACTACCATAACGACCATCCATTATTTTGCATCAAAAACGATCGGCGTCAGAAAAGCCAAATGGGCCACCCGAAAGCTCCTCACTCTGCTGGAAGTGGCATCTGTGGATAGAGCGGTTATAGAAAGGGCATTAGAAGGGAAATACAAAAATTTTGAAGATGGGGTGATCGCAGAAGCCGCTCGTCAAATCCACGCCAACGCCATCATCACGAGGAATGTCAGAGATTTTAAAGCTTCGCCTGTGGCGGCTCAGTCTGCGGATGCAATGTTAAAAATCCTCAAAGTCCTCTGAATGACCGGACGGTTCACGGGACCACGGTCAAGCCTTCCTGACGAGCAGCATCTCTCATCCTGTCATCCAGCGTGAGCAGAATCATTTCCGGGATCTGTGCCGCAAGCGTTTTTGCTGCTGCCAAGTGCCAGAGGTCGGCTCCTCGGAGGGGCCATTTCGCCGATAAAGAAACGATCCATTTGCGATCGGGCTGGATATTCAACTGTCTCAAAGGGCCCGCGGATATGGTATCCAGCGCTGCCTCCGCAAGAACACCGGATAACATTTTATCCCTCTTCAATCGCGATATCACGGTGCACACTTCAGCGCAACCCAGAGATGAGATCAAATGAATGCCTTTTTTTTTGAGCCACATCAGCACTTTCTTGCTGTGAGCATCTTCGAAAAGGGCTGAAAGAATACCGGATGAGTCCCAGTATATGACCCTGTATTCAGTACTGCTTTTGCCCTGCCTGCTCATAAATTCTTGCTTTCCTTAGGGAGTTCTATCTTCTTCTAAATACTTCTGGGCCAGACCAGGACGGATCGGGAGAGGGAGATGGGAGAGGGAATATTCTTCGGATACCGGAGGCTCGATCCACCCCTGCCTTTCCAATTCCTCCACTCTTTCTTCTATGGAAAGAGTTTCCGGAGAGACAGGTCCCAGCTTTCCCACCGGCTTGCCGCGGTCTGTGATCACGATCTCCATCCCGCTCTTTTGAACGGCTTTCAAGAGCTTGCTGAGATTGATCTTCGCCTCCCGCACCCCCACACGCACCGCATGAAAATTTCTATCGTTCATTGTTACCACATAAATTACATTATCATTGCAATCATTGTGGTCACTTACTGTCAATGGGAATTTCATCCTTCATCGATTCATCATCTCCCTTTTCCACATCCTTCTATTAATACCGACGTATATGGTGTCTTTTTTGTCTCACTTTATGTTTTCATAACCAAATTCTCTGGCCACAACTGTTCCGGCCAAAAAGCGTGGTTTAGTAGAAGGCATTATTGGAAGGGGAATTAAGGATTCTGGCAGCCCGCAGGGGCGTTCAAAATGATTTCAAAACAGCGTCAAAAAGAATCAGGCGATGGTGACGGCTTCGGATAAATAGACATCCTGGACGGCATGGATGATCTCGATGCCATCGGCCATGGGTTTTTGGAAGGCTTTTCGTCCCAGGATAAGTCCCATCCCACCTGCCCGCTTGTTGATGACCGCCGTCCGGACAGCCTGCCTGAAGTCGTCCTTCCCGGAAGCCCCACCGGAGTTGATCAATCCCACTCGCCCCATGAAACAGTTGGCGACTTGATAACGGGTCAGATCGATCGGATGGTCGGAGGTGAGCTTTTCGTACATCAGCGGATGCGTTTTACCAAAACCGATAGCGGTGAAGCCCCCATTGTTGGTCGGCTGTTTCTGCTTGATGATGTCCGCCTCTATCGTCGCACCCAAATAATTGGCCTGGCCGGTCAAATCGGCGGATTCGTGATAATCCACGCCGTCCTTTTTGAACGCCGCATTTCTCAGATAACACCACAGAACGGTGAACATCCCCATCTCGTGGGCCACCTGAAAAGCATCGGACACCTCTTCGATCTGGTCCCGTGATTCCTCGGATCCGTAATAGACCGTGGCCCCGACTCCCAAAGCACCCATATCGCTCGCTTGTTCCACCGAAGCGAACATCCGCTGGTCATAGGAATTGGGATAGGTCAAAAGCTCGTTGTGGTTGAGCTTGACGATAAAAGGGATCCTGCTGGCATATTTTTTGGAAACCATACCCAGCACCCCCACCGTGGATGCCACGGCATTGCATCCTGCTTCGACTGCGAGCTTGACGATGTTTGCGGGATCGAAATAAACAGGGTTGGGGGCAAACGATGCTCCGGCCGTGTGCTCCACGCCCTGATCCACGGGAAGGATGGAAAGATACCCGGTCCCTTTCAAACGCCCATGGCCGAACATTTTCGCCAGGTTGTCCTTGACATCCTGGGACCTGTCCGACAGCCCGAAAACCCGCTCCACAAAGTCCGGCCCGGGAAGATTCAAGAGCGCCTTGGGGAAAGTCTCACAAACATGATCTAATAAATCAGAGGCTTCCTCGCCAAGTAATTCGTGTATATTTATGCTCACTTCCTTTCTCCTTTATGTTAATATTTTAATCAACCGGTAATCCCGTTCATAATCGATCGTTTTTTCCTGGATAGCCGTTTCCAAAGGGATCGTTACAAAAAGGTTATCCTTGAGGCTCACGCATTTATCCGTCTCGCCCTGCTTCAATAATTCAACGGCGTGACTCCCGAGGCGCGCGGCTAAAAGCCTGTCGAAAGCTGTCGGAATCCCACCCCTCTGGATATAACCCAAGACGGAAAGACGTGTCTCCAGCCCCGTTTCCTTAACGATGGCCTTTGCGACATCGCTTGCCTTGGCGCTTCCCTCCGCCACGATCACGATCCAGCTTACTTTTCCCTGACGGCTTCCTTCGACGATATCGGCACAGATCTTAGCCATAGCCGTTTCCTTTTCCGGGATCAAAACCTCCTCGCATCCTCCGGCAAGGGCAACCTGGAGGGCGATGTAGCCGCAGTCGCGCCCCATCACTTCGACGACGAATACCCTTTCCAGACTCGTGGCCGTGTCTCTTATTTTGTCCAATGCCTCGACAGCCACATTGACCGCGGTGTCGGCTCCTATGGACATGTCCACTCCGTGGATGTCGTTATCGATCGTGGCTGGAACGCCGATCACAGGAATATCGTATTCGGCAGCCAGAATATGGGCACCTGTCAAAGAGCCGTTGCCCCCGATGACGATCAGGGCGTCGAGATTATTTTCTGCGATGGTCTTCACCGCTTGCATCTGCCCTTCTTCCGTGAAAAACCTCTTGGCTCTAGCTGTTTTCAGGATAGTTCCCCCGCGGTTCAAAATCCCTGAAACCGCACGCCCATCGAGTTCGATCAAATCCCCATCGATCAGACCGTCATAGCCTTTGACAATCCCGAGAACCTCGATGCTGTGATAGGCTGCAGTTCTCACAACCGCTCTGATGGCCGCATTGACCCCCGCGCAATCTCTTGTTAAAACGCCTATCCTTGTCATTCGGCCCAACATCTCTTTCTATTTTTTTTCATTATATTGAATTTGCCACCGAATCCACAATGTTTTGTTCCCTGACTCGTTTCTCGATCTTCCAAATCGACACGCTGCAGGAAAAACAATGAAAGCGTGAAGCGCAATGACCAGGGAAAAAGAACCGAACGGATATCTAGATAAAGATGGCTGTCAAGGGAAGGAACTCCCCCCTATGATTTATACGAAAAGAGAAAAAAGCTAAAGACTTAGGTTATTTCTTTTTTGCTTTCTTAGGGGCCGCTTTCTTTGCTGCTGCTTTCTTCGGAGCTACTTTTTTTGTTGTCGCTTTCTTAGGTGCTGCTTTCTTGGCTACCGTTTTCTTCGGAGCCGCCTTCTTAGGCGCTGCTTTCTTGGGTGCCGCCTTTTTCTTTGTCGCCATTTATTTCTCCTTAATTAAGCTTGCTTCCTTCCTCGTAGGAATTTTTCCTCGTTCCTCCTCGCTGAAACATATTATTCACTTTTTTCTGCAATAATCAACATTTTTTTAATTTTAAAAAAGTTCTTTTGATCCCCTTTCATGCCCCGGCTTCAACAGATTTTGATTCCAGAGGAGGAAATACATCGTATTCACTACCGAACTGAGCCAAAAACTCCAGGCTGAATGCCCTGAGCCAGTACCACACAGGCAGAGTGACGACGGTGGATATATAGGGAATGATCAAAATAAAAAACCCGATGCAGCAAGTCAGCAATCCGGCAATGATCACGAAAATCACGAACGCGATGAATATCACGAATATAATCAGACCGAACAAGATGAAGTGAAACGGATATTTCCCGAATAACGCCAGAAATCGTCCCCAACCCTTGGTCGTTGTGATCCTTTCTTTGTACATGATCGGGACGACAAATCCATCCAGAAAAGTCGAGATGAATCCGATGAGGATGATCATTGCGAGAAAAACCAATCCGACCATGATAATAAAAGGAACGGGGACCCGGTCGTAATAGCTGTCTTCATAAAGTTGAGATGCTCCGACAAAAAAGACGGCGATGAGAGATACGAAAAAGATGAAACAGATTAGGCCAAATATCAGCCTCCACAGAAACAAAGAGTTTCCCTCCTTCTTGTACTCTCTCCATGGGTAAGACACTTCAGCCTTGTCATTAGCGACATTGTGAAGGAACATGAATTTCCCTCGGGAACTCAACCAGATAACGATGATTCCGATCACGATCAACACGAACACGCCAAACGCGATCAACATGAACCAGCCCGGATGATCGATCAGCCAGTCCCAGGCTCTGCCCGGAAAACCGATAAATTCGCGGAAGCTCCAGTCGTCGCTCCACCTCGAGCTGCTCGATCCCCGGTTGCTGTCGGCCAGGCCGGCTAGAAACGCCGTAAACCCTACGACCAACCACTTGTGCAGGTCAAAGGGCTGGAAAAGGGCGACTTTCATCCGGTTCCACGCCCGGCCTAAAGGTGCAAAAAAAGCGATATTATCCATGCTCCTTCCTCCCATTCCTATTTATATTTTTTGTCTCCGTCATTTAAAATACGTAATAACCGCGACAAAAATTCGTTCCCCTGGTCTATATATCATTTTTTCCTTCCGAAATCACTCTATAAACCATCACCCCCCCTCCAAAACAATGAAATAGTCATTAAGCTCGTGAGGGAGATTAGCAGGCATTGACATAGGAACCTTCGGTTGGTATTCTTCTTTTACAAGATAAAAAGGAGGGACCCCCATGTTTGTCCGCCAAACCATCATTTACACCGCCATAGACAAGATAGATGAGGCAGCTAAGCTTTTCAAGAAGAGTGTTATCCCGGCATTCCGGACCCAAAAGGGTTATAAGGGAGCATCCTTCATAAGCGATCGCGCGACAGGAAAAAGCATATGTGTAAGTCTATGGGATACCGAGCAGGATGCCGTAGCCAACGAAAAAAGTCACGTGTACCAGGAGCAGCTGGTCAAGTTTATACAGCTATTCACCATGGACCCTTTCCGCGAAGGGTACGAGCTGCTTGTCCAGGATGAAAGATAATCCTTATTAAAAACTAGTCTGGATCAATAGGGCGATCTGCTGGAACCTGATTCTGCTGAAGATGATATCAGCCACCCGAGGTTATCCATCTGGGTTCTGATAAGCATGTATCCGTCAAAATGTCCCAGGACAGCAAACTCCTCTCCCCCGTTGATTTTTTCCACGACTTCAGCCAGCGCCATCGGAGCCGCAATGACCTCGTGGACAGTGTCCGCCTGCTGGATCTCTAACATTTCTGCGGCTGATTCAATATAGCGAGAGGGAACATACCCGGTCAGGCCATCGGGCAAAAGGACACGATACGTATCTCTGGAAGCGGCTTGAACCTTCATGGCAGTAAAGGGATCCAACCGGGTGATTTCAAGCGACCGCGATGCGGTCGATGCCTTCAAGGGAACCTGGGACCGATTCGACCGGGCCCACTGGCCCAGCACGCTCAAGTCGGCTGTGACTTCCTTGGGTGTCGAGTCGATTTCTTTGATGAAATTGACAGGGTCCACCGGTCCTTCGCCGCTGGCATAAATCCCGAAATGCAGGTGCGGTGGGGTCCGACTGGCATTGCCGGTATTTCCCACCGTTCCGATCCTTTGTCCGGGCTCTACCACGCTGCCCAGTTCGATTTCCTGGGTTTGCAGGTGGGCAAAATACAGATGAAGGCCTCGTTTTTGATCATGGAGCCAGATGTTAAGACCTCCGATATCTGTATCCCTGACGCGACGGACATAGGCTTTGGAGGGGGCGATGACCGGGGTGTGCCGTTTCGCGAAGATATCGACACCATGGTGTTTCCTTCGGCCGCCATCACGCGGGGCTCCGAATCCACTCCCGATAGCATGGTGGTCGTATCCTAAAACCGGAAAACCCAGGGAAGCCATGTTGCGGATGGTGACGGTGAATCGCCCTCCTCGGAGAAGCTCCGGCTGGAGCCTCAGCACGTATTCGGAATCCTGCCTCGGTTCGAACTCCAGGTGCTTTTCGTTGTCGTTAGCGCTGGCGACAATCCGCCAGTCTTCGGAGGAAAGGCCGCGGACGCGAAATAGATCCATAAACAAGCGGCAGCGTTTTTGGCCTTCGAAGGCCACATCGATTTCCACCCGGTGGCCTTTTATGACGGTGAAACGGTAGGCCACAGCGAAAGCGGAGGCATGGTCCACATAAAACGCCTCTTCGAACGGCGGTTCCACATCCACCGGATTTTCCATAGCATTCTCTGCGGCCCGGATCCAGTCGCGAGCTATGGCTGTGTGGGCCAACCCTGCCGAACGCAAAGATTCGACATAGGCTGCGTGGCTGTTGGAAGGTTTATAGGGTTCGGGAACGACCTCTTTTTTGCAGTGGGAAAACAAAAGAAGAGAAAAGAGAAGGGCCAAATAATATATGGATTTAAATCTTGTCCGCATTCTGTCCATCCCTATTATGATATATTGCAGCAGATATGCCAAACAAAAATTAGTCGTGTGTGTATTGACTCCTCCTCCTTTCCTTGATATCCTCAATTTCTTCGACGTTTAAGTTATCATGCAAAATTTCCACATCCACGACCGCATCTTTAGCATTTTCTTTCCGGAAGGAAAAAACGGATAGTTCTATTAGGAGAAACAATCATGAAGCTGGGAAAAATCTTTTGTCTCTTAACAATGACACTCATTCTGAATACGGCAATGGGCAAAGCCGACCCCGTTGCAAACACTGGTGAAGAAGTTTATACGGACCCGGAAAGCCTGGTGCGAGGTCTATACGCATCGGTAACCTTCCAGCCGGGAACATTGCCCGATTGGGATTATGTGCGGAGTTTTTTCGTACCCGAAGCTGTTTTCGGCGTGAGGAAATCCCGCACGCTCATGGACGTCCTGGACCTAGACGGATTCGTGGATTGGTGGCTGGAGGACATCGAAAAGCACAACTTGAAGGAAACGGGCCTCGAAGAGTCGGCGGAAAAGATGAAGATGACCGTGTACGGCAACATCGCCCAGTGCTTCGTTGTCTACAAGGTGCGCCTTTTGACACCGGCCGATGCCCCCGGCCAGCAGGGGCTGGACAGCTTCGCCCTGATGAAAAAGGACGGCCGCTGGTGGATCGTCTCCATTACCAACGATGTCATTACACCCCAAAACCCCCTCCCCGACTTTCTCCGCCAATAATTTCGTGACGAATAATTCCGTGACGGAATACCTGACCCCTTAACTTCCCACCAAGTTGGTGACAGAACACGCGCTCGCCTAATTCATAAATCAAGGAATAAATCGGTGAAAGCGTATCTTGTCCCCGGATTAAATCAGATTAAAAATCGACCAACCCGGCTAGTCTAAGAATTTGGATGTAGTTGAGAACGCTTTCCAGTTTGGATTTTTCCTCATATTGGGCATCGAGACTGAGCTTGATATCGAGTACGCTTCGTTTTCCATCGATCAATGACTGGAGCTCACTAGTGCTGGCTATATCCTGTCGAGAATAAGGGAATTTGTCCCGCTCTGTCTTGGGAACGCTGCTGATGTGTTTCGAATATCCCCGGTAGCTGTCCATCGTGACCTTTTCGGCCGGTTTCGGGATCAGCTTCGATGCTTTCTTTTCTAGCTCGCTCCACTCGATCCTGACCGCTCCGATGCCCAGTTCCTGTGCGACTTCTCCCATGTGCGCTTCTAACGCAGCCAAATGGGATTTCGCTACGGAATCGACCGTACCCTTCATTATTTCAAGATAAGGCCCCACATCTTTTTTATCCCGTGCCAGTTCCATCACCGTGGCAAGAGTCGCTTTCTCAACAGCCAGGGCTGTTTCCACCTGCGCCCGGGCAGCCTTGTAAGCATCAGCCAGCGTATCTACCGCCGCCTCATTCAGCATCTCGAGAGCGATCACGAACTGGTGGCCCAACCGCCGCGTTCCGTTGCTCGCCGTTTCGGCGGCAATCTTTTTGGCCATAAAATCATCGGCATTGGCCACCGTATAGGCTCCGGCGGCTCCGATGATCGATACCCGCTTGAGCTGCGTCGGATCGGCCTTGTCCGCCCGGTCTCCCGAAGTGTGGTACCACTGGTCCGGCCAGGCATTAAAGGTCACACCGGGAACCTGGACACCCCAATCATTGAAGACCATATGGTCTGACGCCCCTGAAGGGGTCTCGATCAAATAATAAAAGGGTTCATCAGCCCCCGACGGGGCCACGATCCGCCGCAATTTCCCTCCGGCAGCATACCGGTCCATATTGCCCTCGCCGACATAACGAAAATAATTTTCCATGACATCATTCATGTAATGCGGATTCCCGTACGAGGTCCGGACCAAGGTCATAAACGCTTTGCTCTTGCTCAACCACTCCCCCACCATGTCCATGTTGATATTGCACAGGGTTTTTTCCATCAGGCCCTTGTTGCCTTTGACCCAGGGAATGGTTCCGGAAAATTCGGGTACCCATAAAAAACGGATCGTTCTTTTCGGTTGGGGCAGTCTTCCATCCCGGATCAAGGTGTGAAGCAGGCGGGCAATCTCGAGAATAGCCGCAGACCCCGATTTGTTGTCGTTTGCTCCTTGTTTCGTATAACCTTCGAAGAGATGAGCTGAAAAAATTATCTCCCCGGCATCCGGATCTGTTCCGGGAATATGACAGACGACATCCTGGATCTCATAGGACATCATTTTTGATTCGACTTGGGCATGCACCGTTATTTCTTCCCCATCGAGCAACCGCTCCTTGAGAATGGCCCCTTCGCGGATAGGAAGATAAAATCCGAATTTCGCTTGATTGTCTCCTTCTTGACGAAAACTCCTCAAACCTCCCGTCGGGATCTGAAGCGGATCGAAATACGGCCTCGAAGACTGCATAGAAATGACACCGAGCGCGTCGTGTCTCAAGCAGGCAGAGCTATGGACCGTGCTCATTCTTCCCTCGGTGACAACGATTTTCCCCTTAACGTCCGCCCCGACAATCTCATCCTCTGTTCCCCTGCCCACCCAAACAAGCTGTGCCTTTACATCTGTGGTGGTGCTTCCGCTTGCGAGCACGGCTCGCAAGTCCTGGTATGAAGCGAGTTTTTGGCGTTTAGGTTCGATCTCCCAGAGTTCTCCCTTGATCCCATCCCAGGTTTTTCCACCGGGAAACCTCACGATGCGGACTCCGGGAAGCCCGTATTTTTTCAGCTGGTCATAGATGTACTGGGCTTCATAGAAGGTTCCGCTATATTCTTCGGCAGGCCTGTCCTTGTTATATCCCCCTGTTTCGAGAATCGTGTTCCATGCAGTCTCACCCGAAGCTTCTCCGGCGATCTCATCCATCTGATCATCCGGGAGCAGTGTCCAGATTTTCCATGGCGTCATCTGAGCCATGAGCACACATCCGATCAAAAAAATTCCGAGCAAATCTGCCACATAAAATCGTTTAATCACGGAGACCTCCTGTGACAAAAATTGACCTTTGCATATACCACAGGAAAAATTCGCGGTCAACGAAGTTTTTTTCCGAAAATTGACCGCATCTCTGGAAATGACGGCAATATCTCTTTCATTTTTATTTTTTAAGATGTAAAATAAGACAGGGTGTAAGTATGCGCAGATATATGGTTTTAATTCTCGTAGTTTTCTTTCTCCTCAATGCTACGAGTATGCTCACAGGCAGATCCCAGGATGATTCCGACGTTTCATCCATTGCAAAATTTCCGACTCCAGTCAGAGAGATCATCGCCCGGTTCTCTTTGGCCGAAAGAAATCCGGATTCATTCAAAATTGGATGGGCCCAAACCAGTGTAGAAGCACCAAACAACGGCAAGAATTATTTCAAACCCATTTGGGATATCACAAAGTTCAACCTGCTCATTTGGGCCTTCGATAGATATATCCTGAATGGGGTATGGACAAACATTTCTTTTCAAACCATCAAGGATAATCTCAACACAGGCCTGGTCTGGGATTACGATGATTTTGGAACAAACCAATTCGGACACGCCTATCATGGAGCCATGTATCATTCCATAGCCAGGTCCCAGGGAATGACCTTTCTGGAATCCTCCCTTTACACGTTTCTGGGGAGTCTCACCTGGGAATTTTTTTGGGAAGCGGAAAGCCCGGGGAAAAACGACCACATATATTCGACATTCGGAGGCATGCATCTGGGAGAGGCACTCTACAGGATGGCTAACCTGATATCTTACGAGAATACGACAGGGTTCGGAAGATCTCTCGCAAAGGCCTTCAAATTTCTAGTCAATCCGATCGTCGGAGTGACAAGATCGCCTGCGAATAATTTTGGTCCGGGAGATCATAGAGAAGTACATTATTTCGACTTCAAATTACCGCTGGGAGCCTACCATTCCTCTGATGACCAATTTATCATGCTTATCGCCACACGCCTCGAATACAAAGATGCGCTCCAAAATGATAGATCCCAAATACGCCCTTATGACTGGTTCTCTTTTGACGCCCAGATCGGTATCAATGAACAGGGATTCCGAGATCCCGAAGTTTCCACCTACGGTATACTTTTCGGAAAAAAATTTCAAAGCGCTTGTGCGGGCCTCTTCGGACTCTTCGATTATGTCAACTCCCATGTTGCAGAGCAAATGTCAGCCGTAGGAATCGGCCCTGGTTTTGCGATGTCTTCCGCTTCCGGTTCGAATCTCGTTTTTAACACGTCCGGAATCCTATCTTTCGTATTCGGAAGTTCCAGTGCAACGATCGGATATTCAGAGCCCAACTACGAAAAGGAAGGCAACGAACCCTACCACTTCGGCCCGGGAATTCTCGGGAGGGTCAGACTGGAGCTCGGGAAAAAGGGTCTTGGCAGCATATTCACGGGGTTTTCTCAGTACTGGATTCACGCAACGCTTGCCGATGCGAACGAATTCATGTCAGTCGTATCCTTGGATCTTAACATCAATATGACCGCAAAATCCCAGATATCCTTCGGATACGATTATTATCTGCGAAACGGCCGCCTCGACGATCAACGCTTAACCAGAAGCAAGAATGCAGTGCGTGCCATGTACGTTTTCAATTTTTAAAGAAACCCAGATTACTTATCACCCAAAATTTTCCCGATCTCAACAAGATATCCGGAAAGCTCCTGATTCAATTCATCGAAGCGAACATACGCATCCCGGCCGGGCTTTTGGTCCGCCCTGGTGAGCATCGAAGAAAGATAGGAGATCTGATCGATAAGCATGGGCTGGGGATAAGGGTCTTCCGCTGTCACGAGCTTTGCATACAAGCCGGACAAACGCTCTTTATTTTTGCCGCTGATCTCAGCGGATTCCCTGGCCGTCCGTATGCGTTCGACAAGCCTGTTGGCCGTACTGTGCATGTCTCTGATGCGAAGACTGAGCGATTCCTGGGCAACTAAATCCGCGTGTGTAACTCCATCATCGGTTACCCTCGGGTCGACAAGAATCCGGAATCTCTCCGTATGATTCCAATCCCCGGCTATGAGTTTTGCCTGGTAGGTTCCGGGAGCGACCAAGGACCCTCCTCTTCCTGATCTCATCTGATTCTGATTCCACGCCCCGGCATGTCTCATGTCCCAGAAAAATCTGTGCATTCCCGGACTCTTTTGAAGTCTGGACCCTCCTGTCCGCTTAAGCTCTTCTATCAGGGCCTGAACAGATTTGTCCCCCGGCTCGATGACAGACCTTTCGCTGGAGAAAGCGCGTATCAGATCACCGTTGGAATCCCGGATTTCCAGAACGACACTGCCGGACGGTTCCTCGCTAAATAAATAATCGATCATGACTCCGGGCTCCCGATATTCGGGGACCCAGAGCGATCCCCGCATCGATCGGGCACGATAATGCATACGATAGGCATCCCGCGGAGGAAACAGATGGGATTCGGCATCCGCCAAGTCTATGCTGAGGTGATGCAAAGGCGAAACATTATCCAGGATCCAAAAGGAGCGGCCCATCGTAGAAAGCACAAGGTCCCTACGATAGACCTTGATGTCCGTGACCGGTGTGACCGGCAGATTGAGCTGGAAAGACTGCCAGTGCGCCCCGTCGTCGAAGGAGATGTAAATCCCAAATTCTGTACCGGCATACAAAAGCCCTTCCCTGTCCGGGTCTTCCCTCACAACACGAGTGGGATAATCCTCCGGGATACCGTTATGGCCGGTTGTCAGCCGGATCCAGGTCTGGCCGTAGTCTTCCGTCCGAAAGATATAGGGCTGCCAATCATTCAGTAAATACCGGTAGACAGCCACATAGGCTTTACCGGGAAGATGAGGAGACGGTTCCACAGTCTGAACGCGCCCCCCAGGCGGCAGGTCTTTGGGAGTCACATTTATCCAGGTCTTGCCCCCGTCCCGTGTGACATGGATGGGACCATCGTTGGCCCCCACCCAAATAAGCCCTTTCTCCAACGTGGACTCCCGCACAGAATAGATCGTGCTGTAAAACTCTTCGCCTGTGATATCCCTCGTTATGGGGGAACCGGAAATCACCTGCTTGGAGGGATCGTTCTCGGTCAGATCCGGAGAAATGGTTTCCCAAGTAACCCCCCCGTCCGTGGTCCGGTGAAGGTATTGAGACGCGTGATACACCACTTCCGCATCGTGGGGAGAAACATGGATCGGGGAAACCCGCTGAAAACGATATTTCAGATCTCTCGGATTATGGCTGTACATGTCGGCCGCCCCGACATAGAACTGCATTTCCTGACCGGTGATTTTGTTGTAGCGCCCGAATCTTCCCTTACAGTTGGCATAAACGATATGATGATTTCCGGGTTTGGGAACGGCAGGTCCGGTCTCGCAACCACCGACGGATATCCAGTAACCCATTGGCCCGACGGGAGAAGAATAAGGAGGCAAGGAAGGCACGGCGATCGTGCTGCTGTCCTGTTGCCCGGCATAAACCCAGTATGGGAACTGATCATCGATATCGACCTGGTAGAGCTCTGCGGTCGGCTGGTTGAACTGGGTGGACCAGGTCTTACCACCATCCAGCGTCACGTTGGCCCCGCCGTCGTTCGACTGTATGAAGACATCAGGATTCTTGGGATTTATCCACATATCATGATTATCCCCATGGGGAGTGGACCGCGTTACCCAGGTTTTCCCCCCATCTGCGGACTTCCAAAAACGGCCGGTGTTGACATAGAGGATATCGGCATTCGTGGGGTCGGCATCCAGGTTGGTGTAATAAAAAGGCCGGTTCACGAGCTCTTCCTTATCCGAGACAAGCGTAAAGCTTTGACCGCGGTCATCTGATCTGTAAAGCCCTCCGCCGGGAGCCGCTTCCATCAGCACATAGATACGGCCGGAATCTGCAGAAGAGACGGCAAGATCGCTTTTCCCTATCAAATCCTGGGGAAGCCCCTCTGTTAGATGGATCCAATTGTCCCCTCCATCGGAGGATTTGAAGATACCGCCTTCGGTAGATCCGCTGATAATCGTCCAGGGTTTCCGCTCGCAGTGCCACATAGAGGCATATATCTCATCAGGATTATCCGGGCAGAATTCCAGGTCCACCGCTCCCGTTTTCTCGGAAAGAAAAAGCACGTTATCCCAGGTTTCTCCACCGTCGAGCGTGCGATAAACACCGCGTTCCGGGCTCGGCCCGAAGACATTTCCGATCGCGGCTATAAACACGATATCCGGATTGTCCGGGTGGATTTCAACAGCTCCGACCTGCCCTACATTCCGGAGTCCCAAAAATTTCCAGGTCTTTCCGGCATCTTCGGATTTGTACACCCCCCTGCCTGCGATCACGTTGCTGCGAATCCCATCGGATCCTGTTCCCACATAGATGATGTCGGGATCGGAATCGGCGACTTGAATGGCACCGATCGAGCCTGTTTCGAAGTAGCCGTCGGACACATTGACCCAGCTCTGCCCGTAATCCGTTGTCTTCCAAACACCGCCTCCCGTAGCACCCATGTAAAAGACCGAAGGCTGAGAAGCGATCCCAGTGACCGAAGTGACTCTCCCGCCGCGGGAAGGTCCGATACACCGATACCTGAGGTCTTTAAATAGCTCCGGGTCAATAATGATGTTAGAATCAGGAGATCGATCCTGCGCCCGCATCGGGGCAAACAAACTCAACGTTAGAATAACGCCTGCGATCAATCCTGTACAAACAAGAATTTTCTTCATCAACGAACCTCCTAAAAATGAAAAAGGAGAAAAAAACGGGAAAAAATCGATGTTCGTTTCCCGGTAAAAAATTGAACCGTTCCCATTTAATTTTTTATTTTTTTATTAGGGGGTCATCGCGAAGGCTGACAGTGCCGGTGAAAGAATGCCCGTCAACCGTTAAGACGACCTTGTAGGTGCCGGCGGGAGCATCGGTCGGCATCAGGCCAGGCCCGAACAGATCGCGGCCTTCCGAATAAGCCGCGAATTCCCGGATCATGCGCCGGTGCAGACGTATAAGGTCCCGGTCCGATTTGGCCCCCTGCAGTTCTTCCTTCAGATCTGAAAGCGTTTTTGCTTCAGGCTCCGATCCGATCAAAGAAGACAATTCCCCCAGGATTCCTTCCAGCCTGGCCTTAAAATCCCCGATCTCCTCATCTGTCGGCGGAAAACTCATATCCCACCGAACCTTGTTCAAGCCCTGCTTGGGAGATACTCTCACAGGCGCCTGCCGCTTGCCTTGGAGATCCTGAATGGTCATGGCAACCTTATCCTTTGGCAAAGACTTCAGATAAAAGTGAATAAAGGCTCCGGACTGCGGGTTTTCCCCTCTGAAAATAAAGAACGTCTGCTTTCGTCCAAGGGATACCGCCTGCCACAGGGTAGCTGTCCTGTTCGCGAACAGGTGGACATCCTTGGCCAGCACTTCTGGGGTGAGCTGCTGGAGAGGTGTGAGATCGTCCACGATCCAGATGCTCCGGCCGTGGGTCCCGGCAACCAGGTCAAAATCCCGGGGATGGATAACAAGGTCATGGAAAGCCACGGTGGGCATGCCATTCATGAATCGATGCCAATTTTTCCCGCCATCGATCGTAGCAAAACAGGCAAATTCCGAACCCACGAACAACAGGTTCTCGTTTTTGGGATCCTCACGGATGACATAAAGGCTGTGTCCATCAGGGAGATCCCCAGCAATGTTCGTCCAGGTGGCCCCGAAATCTTTGGTCTTGTACACATAAGGCGTAAAATCGTCGCTGCGGTGCCCGTCAAATGTGACGTAGGCTGCCCCATTATGGAAGTGCGAAGCCTCTACCCGGCTGACCCATATCCCGGAGGGAACACCGGCAATATTCTGCCGGACATTGGTCCATTTGACCCCGCCATCCCGGGTGACCTGAACATTGCCGTCATCCGTACCGACCCATAAAACCGATGGCTCGACAGGGGACTCGGAAATCGAGATGATCGTGCAGTGATTCTCCGCTCCTGTGACCTCGTGGGTCAGGCCTCCGGAATCCGAAGAATTCCGTTTCTCCGGATCGTTGGTCGTCAGGTCAGGACTGATTATCTGCCAGGAATCACCCCTGTCGACCGACTTGAACAAATGATTTCCCCCGAAGTACAGTATGCGGGGATTATGGGAAGAGACGATCACCGGACTGCTCCAGTTGTACCGGAACTGCGGCGGAAGGAGGCTTGAGTAACTGCTGCGGCTGGATTGCCGCCAGAGCCAATGTTCCCCCGGGAAGATGGAGTATCTCACAGGAGTCTCCGGAAAATCCGAGTCATAATATTCGTTGAAATTGACGATCGTTTCCGGCCGGGGAGAAATGAGTTTGAACTGCCTCGTCTCTATATTGATGCGGCCAAGCCCGCCAACATGGCACACGGTATAGACCGTACGCCAATCGGTGGGATCGACCTGCATGTGAAAGCCGTCACCGCCGTTGACTTCGATGTTATGGTCGTTCAATATCCCTTGATAATCCCGGCTGTTGCTCGGCCCTCCGAAGCCCCCGATGTCCTGCATCCCACCGTACACCCAGTAGGGATCGCGCATGTCCACCCCGATGGCATAATACTGGGCGATGGCCATGTTGTCGAAAGACAGAAAAGATTTACCATGGTCCACAGTCAGGTGAGCCCCCTGGTCGGAAGCCACGTAAAAAACATTTTTGTCTTTTGGCGAAATCCACAGGTCATGGTCATCGCCTCCCGCACCTCTCCACGGCTTGCCGCGGAAGGTCTTGCCCCCGTCTGCAGAAAACCGGTAATCCCGGGCGATCACATAAATCAGGTTATCATCTAGGGGATTGACAGCGATCCGGCCGTGGTACATCGGGCGGCTTGTATGCCGCAGGAGGTACCGCCAGCTCTCACCCCCGTCATCGGACCGGTAAACGCCCGGGCCGGGCACGCTCATATCCGAAGGAAGCTTATCGCTGGCCTCAACGCTGGCCACCACCACATCCGGCTTGGACGTGCAGATATCGATCCCGACCCGACCGATGTCTCCTGTGGGCAGTCCTCGCTCGAGCTTGCGCCAGGTTTGTCCTCCATCGGTCGATTTGAACAGCCCTCCGTCAGGGCCGCCGCTGTGAAAGTGCCAGGGTTTGCGCAGGCGGTGGTACATGGCACAGAACAGGACATCCGGATCCACGGGATGCATTATGATCTCCGTGCATCCCGTCTTTTCGTCATCCGGAAGGCCATTCGTCAACTTTTCCCAGGTCTCTCCCCCGTCTGTGGTTTTGAACAAACCGCGGGTTCCCGAATACCCCCAGAGGTGTCCCACAGCCGCGACATAGACGATGTCAGGATCCGTCGGATGCGTGGCGATGCGGGCAATTTGATGGGTTTCCTTCAACCCCATGTTATGAAAAGTTCTCCCACCGTTGGTGGATTTGTATATCCCGTCACCCCAGCCGGAGCTGTTGCGATTATGGGCCTCCCCTGTTCCCACCCATATAATGTCGGGATTACCCTGGAAAAAAGCCACGTCCCCGATAGAACCGCTCCCATAATCGTCAAAGATCGGTGTCCATGTAACACCGGCATTCGTGGATTTAAAAACTCCCCCCGAGGCGGTTCCCACGAGCACCACGCGGTAATCTTCATTCAAGGCATCCAGTGCCGAGATCCGCCCCATCATGTTGGCCGGGCCGATATTCCGCCAACGAAAACTCCCGAAGATCTGCTCTCCTGTCATTTCTCCGGCCAAGCTCCCGTAAGCCATCAGAATGGCCAAGACAGCGATCGCTATCGATCGCAAAGCCGGTTTACAATATCGTTTGCGCATGCTTGTTCTCCTTTTTATCGAAAAGACCGTATCCCAAAAGGAACACACCCCTTGTTCTCACTCAAGGATTATTATCTCCTGGCTTTGATTTGATCCCGAGATAGTAGGCTGTGTTTGCATGGGGATCGAGCCTGGTTTTGATTTTTCCCGGCAAAGCACTCATAATCGGATTAAGACCCGGGCCATGCCCGGCATCATCGCTCCATCCATGGATACAAACCCCGATCGTGACCGCCCCCTCGTACCTTCCAGAGCCGTAGTAATCGTAATGGTCCCTTATCGCCACCAGATCTCCGAGATGCAGTTTTTCGAGACCGTACTCTTGGACGATCGCAGGATCTGTTGTCTGAATATCATAATCGAGCGCTTCGATGAAATTCCATCCCAGTCCGGATCCCATGATATGTCCGGGAACCTCCATCACTACCGGCACAACAAGTTGACCGTCTTCAATCGAAAGACCCATGTTTTCCAACAATTCCGGCGAAAGCTTGTTTATCCTGATATCTTCGAATCCTTTGATCTTGAGCCCCACTCCTTTTGCTCTGACCTGAATTTCATCATTCAACGCGAGTTTCTCGAGGACCTCCTTCGGAAACCAGACGAGATCGTCAGAGCCTGCATGTCTCCCGAGGTAAATACCCTTTGCCCCTTTGGCATCGCCTTCCAAAACTTCGGCCTCGTTCCCTATGCATGCCAGAATGGCGAGAGCGCATTCGCTCGGGCTCTCCTTATCCCTTCCCTGGATCGTGACATCGGGCTCGACATGGTCGGCATTTGCCCAACCATATGCAGGATCCCCTATTGAAACCGTGTAGTTGATGGATGCCATGCCGAGGTCGAGCGTCGACCTTCCATCATAGGTCGTGGAATATCCCCAACTCCCGGGTGGCTGAATAACGCCTTCGACGGCCGTGGATATCAGAGCGGATTCGTTCGTTTCTAGAAGACTTTCCTTTGCCCTGGACACAGACTGCTCTGTCTTGATGCCGAGAAACTTGGCGATGTTTGCAGAAGGATCGATCTTCGCTCGTATTATCCCGGTTCTCGCGGAAATAATGGGCGTTACCCCGATACCCAAACCGGATAAGTCGCTCGGGCCTGAACAGACGACCGCGATCGTTGCCCCCCCTTTAAAATAGCCTTTTCCATAATCTGTCTGGATGTCCTTTAGGAGCACGAGATCCCCAAAACACAACTCCTCTAGCCCGTATTTCTCGATATCCGGCGGATAGCAGGTCTGGATATGCCAGTTTCCATACAAGCTCGACCCGCCGGCGCCCCGGCCGATGATCTCTGCGGGGATCTCTTTTATGACCGGCACCGTCAGTTTACCCCCTACATCTCGAATCCCCATCGCTTCCAAAACATTGGGGCCGATACCGTGAAAGAACAGATCCTCGAATCCATCGATAACAAGTCCGACTCCACAGGCCTTAACCTGAATGGGGTCGTCGATGGCCAGCTTTTCCAAAACGTCATCTGCAAAATGAACGAGCACAAATCGTTCGAACTTGCCGATAATAACACCTTTTTGACCTTTGGCGTCCCCATCCAAGACTTTGACTTCATTGCCGATCGACGTGAAGTTGAGCCAGGCACTCCTGAACCGGTCCTCTCCTTCCCCTACGGTCGCAACTCCGACCGTTGCCCTGTCCCCGGCGGCCCAGCCAAAAACCCTATCCCCGATCTTCAGATTATAATTGATGCCTCCGACTCCTATAGCCATTTTGGGCTTTCCATCCCAGCTGACGACATATGAGGTCGAAGGCTCGGCAGGAGCGATTCGACCCTGGACGGCGATCGTTAACAGCTTATCTTTGTTTGTCACGATCGGCGCACCCGAATCCTCAGCTAGGATAGGGCTTTGAACTAGCAGAAAAAGACACACAAACATTCCAAGAAAGCCAGAAATTTTCTTTTTCATTATTTCTCCTCCCGGGAATAAAAATGCACGCAAAGATTAATAAGGCAAAAAGGAATTGTCAATCAGTTCTTTTCCAAGAATCTTTTCCAAGAGAATCTCACCCCTAAAAATCACCCCTAGAGATGATTGTGTCTTCTTTTGCTCTTTCCTAAAATATTTTCGTGGGGTTAGTTACGCAGTGAAAAAACCTCGATTCAAAGGATTCTTCCCAAAGGACTATGGAGGGGAATTCGATGAAAATTAAAAATGTCGGGAAAGACGAGTTTTTCTGGATGATCGAAAGACTCAAGGATTTCTCTAGAGAGCTGGATATCTGGGAGCCGGTCGCTCAACAATTGGACATCGATATCGAAGAAATTAAGGTCTCTGCAAAGAGTCTCCTCCAGATCATGCAGGTAGTGGATAGACAGATCGAGGCGGATCCTTCAAACGAAGCCGTAAAAAAACAGTGCCTATCCTTCTATGAAATGGGGATGGAGATTTGCACAAAAATCGAGGAACTGCATGGACAACTGGAAGACGAATCAACCAAAACTGACCTGAATTATTCATAAAATATACCGACACCTCAATATTCTTTTTAAACACTAAAATAAAAGCAAACCCAAAAGACCTGTCGGTTTATTTTCCCCTTCGGGCGGGCCGATCTCACCACATCGACTTCTTTGCAGCCCACTCGCGGTATACATATACAGCTTCGTGAGCTGCTTCATTGTCGCTGCAGCAATCTTGACCCGTGAATAACCCAGGAACCTGAATTATTCATTAAAATCGTCGATCCTATTCCTCTTTAAACAAAGAAACAAAAAAAGAAAATTACCATGATCGACGATTTTTACCCCGGCGGTTGACTCTCCGATCATTCACTGCTATTCTTTTTTTTCGATATGGACATGGGAAAAGCCTGTTGAACAACAGATCGCAAAAACCGAAGAAAAAAATGGCTGCACAGCTTTGTATTCTGATTTTGCTGCTTGCCGGATCGATCCGAATTCCCCTGAGCGGCCAGACAATGGATGAAATCCTCCGTGGAATGATTCAAGCCCAGGGTGGCAGTGTGGCGATCGAAAAAATAAAAGACATGACCGTGACGGGCTCGATCGAGGTCCCGCAGCAGGATATCCAGGTCACATTCACCCAATACAAAAAAGAGCCGGACAAAAGACGAATCGAGATGAAAGTCATGGGAACGGTCCAGGTTCAAGGGTTCGACGGCGAGAAAGCCTGGGAACTCGATCCGCTAACGCAAAAGGCCATCGAGATACCTGGGGAAGATGCGGTGGATATCAAAAGGGGATCCCTTGCATTGCGTTGGATACTGGAGCCCGAAAAATATGGGATTTCTCTTGTTTTGAAAGGGAGAGAAAGAATCGAAGGCAACGATTGCTTTGTCATCGAACAGGTCTATTCTGATGGAGATAAATCTATTCTTTATGTGAATTCCGAAACCTATCTCACCTTCAAGATCAAAAGCAAAATGATGGACGAAATGATGGTAGAGGTGGAAACAGAAACCGTTCTATCCGATTACAAAAGTGTCGGCGGATATATCATGGCTCACAAAATGATCAGTTACCTGCGCGGCAAAGAATACATGCGGCTGCTATACAAAAAAGTCAAGCTGAACACGGGATTGAAAGATCATATTTTCAAGATGCTAAATTGAGTTATTTAGCATCCATTGATTGACCTCATATATTTCCTGTGTTATCATCGTCCCTGTTGAGATTCAAAAAGCCCAATCCGAGTAACAAAATAAGGAGGGGTCATTAGGAACCAAGGGAAAATTTCAAAAAGCGAAATTACATCCCCACCCCTCGTATTGTTAAAAATAAAAAGGAAATCAGCATGAACATTTATGTCGGCAACTTAGCGCGAGAAGTAACGGAAGAGGATTTGCGGAAATCTTTCGAAGCCTATGGGGAGGTCACATCAGCTAAGATCATCACAGACAAATTCACGGGATCTTCGAGAGGATTCGGATTTGTCGAGATGCCCAAGAGTCCCGAGGCCCAAGCAGCTATCCATGGACTTGATGGGACCGATCTTAAGGGGAACGCACTGAAAGTCAACGAAGCCCGCCCTCGTCAGGATCGAGGCCGGGGCGGTTTCAATCGTGGTGGCTTCGATCGAAGCGGTCCAGGGAGAAAAAGACGTTTCTGAGAGAAGGCTCTTTAATCACCCAAATCTGCCTACCGCTATTTTTTATTGCGTCTTCTTGCGGGGATTGTTCTGCAAAAAAAAGGGAAAGGACTAGTTAATGAAAAAATATCAAAGAAAAGAAAAGAAAAAAAGAGAAAGAAAAAGAGAAAAGAGAAAAAGAGAAAACAGGAAAAGAAGAAGTGCATGAAACTTAAAAAGGTCTCTTCGACTCTAATGGAAGATTCTGGGGTTTTTTTAGATCCTGTCAGAATCTACATGAAAGAAATGAGTAGCATCTGTCTTCTAAAAAGAAATGAAGAAGTGCTCCTGGCAAAAACGATCGAACGCGGCGAGGGGATTGTCACCAGAGCACTTCTGAGTACGCGATTCTTCCATAATTCACTCCATTACCTGGAAGAAAAGCTCCATGAAGAGGATGAGATCATCTACATCGTGTTCGATTCTCTGGATGTGGACCTTACAAGAAAAGAGTTTCTCAAGAAAAAGAAAAATATTCTTGCTACCCTCAAGGAAATCAATGAGTTATATAACCAGCTGAAAAACATTCCCCCATCCAGGAAATTCGGGATTTCGCGAGGGCGCATTATTATCGATATGAATCGTCTGTTCACAAAACTGGAAATCCGCAAGTCCTATACCGGAGAGCAGGCAGTAATTCTCCTCGAAAAACTTGGGATCGTCAATGAATTGGAATCTAAAAAAGAAGATTTAAAAGCAGGTATTGCAAAAACCAGAAGCGCCAGGGGAACAGAAGAGAAAAAGAGACGGATTAAAAAGAGTGAAAAACTTATCAGAGAACTCAAGAGAGAAATAGGTCTAAATACGCGGGAAATAAGAAAAGCGATGCGATCCATATTAAGGGGAAAACAGATAAGTGATCAGGCAAAAAAAGAACTTGTGAGCGCCAATTTGAGACTCGTTGTATCCATCGCAAAAAAATACAGTAATTATGGACTCCAATTTCTCGACCTGATCCAGGAAGGCAATATCGGTTTGATCACCGCCGTAGATAAGTTCGAATACCGGAGAGGATACAAATTTTCGACCTATGCCCATTGGTGGATAAGACAGGCCATAACGCGGGCGATAGCCGATCAGGCACGAACGATAAGGATACCGGTCCATATGATCGAGGTCATAAGCAAACTGAACAGGGTGTCTAAACGGCTGGTTCAGGAAAAGGGCAGAGAACCGACGTGCGAAGAAATCTCAAAAAAAATGGAATTGCCAGTCAGTAAAGTTCAAAAAATCTTAAAAATCGCTCAGGTCCCTCTTTCTCTGGAAACTCGTATCGGAGAAGGAGAGGGCAGCCAACTAAGGGATTTTATCGAGGATAAAGATGCCACATCCCCCCACGATGAAGTCATGCATATCAACTTGAAGGAGAAAATCGAGGAGGCGCTGCAATCCAACACACAAAGAGAAGCGAATGTGTTGAAAATGAGGTTCGGATTAGGAAACGGCATGGAACATACTCTGGAAGAAGTCGGGCAGCAGTACAAAGTGACACGGGAAAGAATCCGTCAAATTCAGGAAAAGGCGATTAGAAAATTGAAACACTCCAGGCACAGTCGAAAACTGGAATCCTTTATGAAATAACTTGTTTTCCTGCTGCTCGTGCCGAAGGGAAACGACCGGATCGGCTATCGAGGCGATTGGGGATCAGGTATCCCGTCACGAAATCAATTGTTTTCTTTGTATTTTTTCTCGAGGTAGGGGATGCCGTTTGTCATCCAATCCGGGGCCGGTGTTCCTTTGAGATAGTGGTCGAAATACTGCTTCATCCGGAGTTGAAAATCCTTCTGGTTCTCCTCTTTTCTCAAGTGATGGGGCTCGCCGGGATAAGAAAGGAGGATGACCTCTTTTCCCAGACGTTTGGCAGCTACATAAAACTCCAGCCCCTGGTTCCAATCCACCGATCCATCCTCTGTGCCATGCAGGATCATGAAGGGGGTCGTGATCTTCGCCGCATGGTGCATCGGTGATTGGCTGACATAAAGTTCCAGGTCTTTCATCGGATACACATCCCGTCCGAACCTGCCCTGTCCTGTTTCGATCTGTCCCTGGTTCGTATCGCCGGTTCTTTTGTAAAGGATGTTGTACATGCTGGGCATGTTGGTCAGGGGCGCCCCGGTCACGACACAAGCGAACATGTCGCTCTGGGTCACGATGAATGAGGACTCGTATCCTCCCCAGCTGTGGCCCTGGAGACCGATGTGATCGGGGTCGGCATATCCCAGCTCTATGACTTTTTTCACCGCTGCTCCCACACAATCCAGGGCATTGGACCCGGGTGTTCCCACCGTATAAACGATATCCGGCATCAACACGAGATAGCCGTCGCTGGCATAAAGGGACATGTGCGGCCGGTCATCATAGGTAGGCATGGAGTAATCATGATGGCGCTGTGACAGGGTCTCGTAAATATAAACCAGCATCGGGTATTTTTTCCCTTTCACATAACCGGCCGGGAGTGTCAGCGTCGCCTGAAGTTTCTTTCCCAGGCTGTTTTCATAATCGATCAGGATTCTGCTCCCCCAGGCATAGTCTTTCTGCTGGGGATTGGCATCGGTGACCTTGACCGTATCCTGAAACCGGGAATCGCTCACATAATAATCGGGGAAATCCACGAACGTCTCCCTCGTGTACAGAATCTTATCCGTCTTTTTTGCCTTCGTGAGCCGGCGGCCGAACATCACATCGTCATAAACGAGCTCTTCCAGATTGCCACCCGGCTCCAAACGAAAATACCCGGCTTTTTTTGTCCACTCCCCGTAAGCCGACAAAAGAAGCGGGCGGGATGTGTCGATATACCGTTCTTCATTATCCAACCGCTCACAGCGGAACCGGATTTCCTTCTCATCCCCTGCACTCCTGGTCAGGTTTGCCGCCTCGCTGCCATCCAGTTTCAACTCCCAGATGTCGTATTTGTGGTAAACGATGACCCCCTTTCCATCCTTTGTCCACCCGGCAATCCCCCATGGCTGCTCATCTGTCGGGATATCCATCTCCGTATCCACAAAACTGACGGGGGCGGATTCCGATATGTTAGCCGTGTTTTCCTTTTCCATTTCATAAGCCCAGAAGTGGCTGTCCTTGAAATAAAGGAAATATTCTCCATCAGGAGAGAGTTGGGTCCTTCCCGGCAGCATAGCGACGATCGGCTGGCGGCCGCCAGAATCCAGGTCCACGCGGTAATAATCGGCCGTATTCATGCTCCGGTTGACATCGAGCCTGTATCTTTTGTCATCCTTCCCCACAGCCCACTTTCCTGTCCTGGAGATATCGATCGTCCGCATGGCCTCATCGGTCAAGCAGATGAACCGCTCCGGTCCCAGAAGGAATACCGACCGATAGGTGAACCGCCGGTCTCTTTCAGTCTCAACCTTCTGGACCGATTGGAGACGCTCATCCTTCCAGTGCCACACATCCACATTCGCCACAGGATTATCGCTCTTTTCCGGTTCAGGGCCTTGTTCTTTGATCCCGCAGAATATCCGGGCATTGTCCTCGCTCCAGGTCAGCTCCCCTTTCTCGCTCAAAATCATACCTTCCGGAAATCCCTTATCTCCGGCAGGGTCATACACGATCTTCGACGGGGCATCTGTGCCTATTCCCTTAAAAATCAGAAGCTGGTTTTCCTTTAGCAGGAATTTTTCAGGCTTTTCACCTTTTAAAACGGCCAGGGCATTCCCCTTTTTATAACCCATCAAAGGCTCTCGTCCGTTATCGTCCCATGCGAGCTGCGCATAATCAGCCTCTCCTGAATCGAGCGAACGAATGGCTCCGGTCTCCAACACCAGGACATACACGCCGTTTCCAGCCTTTTTATCCGCATCGATCGTGTAGGCCAGCATGTTTCCTCCATGATTGAAACTAAATTCGCCCACATTGCCGATATTCAAATCCTGTCCGGTTTCAAGCTTTCGCAGCACCAGGTCTGTGCCGTCATGTTTCGCGTCCTTTTCCGTTTTGTTTTTCTTCACAGCAAAAAAAACGGAATCGTTCGAAAAAACAAAAGATGAGGCACCAGCGTACGTCACCTTATCCCCCGATCTCAAATCCAGAAGTTCCACTTTTGTCGTTACCGGCTTTTTTTCTTTGCGCAATTTTTCCGCCTCTTCTTTCGAGGGATTTATCTTGTAGGCCGCCCAGCGGGAATCGCTGGATATAACCGGGTCAGACCCGAAAGGGATTTCGTAAATCTCTCCGTTCTCCGGGTTTTTGATATACAAGGTGATATCCCCGCCATTGGGCCGGTAACCATAAGAGATCCAATCCCCTCTATCGGATATGGTCACCTCTTCGATATGCTTCCACAAGGGATAATCATCCAGGGTCAGGACCTTTTTTACTCCCTCTCCGGCCATCAGCACAACAGGCATCATCAACAGGAGCAAAAACGTCCATATTTGATAAATCTTTTTCATCTTCTTTTCTCCTTCGCGCAAAACGATCTCATCTATCGAATAGATAAACAATAGGAATTACCACAATACTCACAGGGAGTCAACGGAGGCAAAAGTTATTTTCGTTCGGTCATTCCGATGAGACCGGAGAGGCCAAGGACGGTCGTCAAAAAACAGGCCCCGACGCCCAGGAAAAGCGCTCCTCCCAGATGACCGAACCCTCTCCATATGGAAAAAACCAGCGAACCGAACGCGAGCATGGTCGTCAGAGATGTCAAAAGAATGGCTTTTCCCGTGCTCGCAAAAACGATCCCGATCTTCCCCTTTCCCTCGTGTTTCCACCTGTGGACGATGTGAACGCCGTCGTCGATGCCGATCCCGACGATCAGCGGAAGACCCATCACGTTCATCACGGTAAGCTGCATGCCCACAATGTGCATCAGACCCACCATCCAGAAAATGCCGCATGCCAGAGGGATCATGGCCATCAAAGCCATACGGGGGCTTCGGAAATCCACGGACAAAATGAAAAATACGAGGAGAATCGTCAGCAAAACCGCATTCCGCCCATCCCGGCCGATAATCTCGACCAAAGCTCTGAAAACCGGAGGCATGCCTGTAGCCCTGTCGCTGACCCCTTCCAGATCGCTCACGAATCTGTCTAAAAAATTCTTGTCCTGCCAGATATTGCCGGCAGGGAAAACCGTCACCAGAAACTGGTCGCGGGCAGCGTTACCATACCTGTCCAAGATGGATTCAGGTAGATCTTCCAGACCGATGGATTCGGTCGATGCCATCCGAATCACCGCCTGCTTGAAATAGGGGGCGAACTTTCGATGAAAATCGGAAAATCCTGTCGAGATCTGGACCTGATCTGTTTCCATCGCTATCAAAAGCTCTTGAAAAATGTTTTTGGATTCCGGTTTGCCAGGTTCTCCGACAATCTCCTTGCACTTGTTATCGACCTTATCCTGACCGCCGATAAAGGCCATATCCTGCATCTCCATCACGTTCATTTCCAACCGCCCGACTTCTTCCTTGATAATCGCCATATCATTCCGACCGATGGTTTCTTTGATCTCCGCTTTTTTAACCTTTTCTTGGATTTCAAGAATATGGGGGATTCGCCTGTTCTGCTCGACGTTCGAGGGAAGATAGACCGAAATGTCCTCGGTAACGGCCACCGAACCCAGTTCCCGGTATTCCTTTGCAAAGGAACGGGATTGGTCGACATCATCCGTCAAAACCAGGGCATAATCCATACCGAGGTCGAACTTCTCCAGCACCGTATCCTGCAGGGTAATGGAGGTCAATCCCTTGGGTTCGATATTCATGTAATTGTGGTCGAACGTGATCTTTGTCGCCGACCAGAAGAGCAAAACGGTGATCGCAATCGAAGTCGCAATCGTGAACACATAATGTTTCCCGAGCCACATCGTCAGATTTCCCAAAAAGCGAAATGAAATATCTCTTTGGATGAAGGCTTTCTTTGCTTTTCCGCTTTTTCGTTTCCTGTCCAGCCGGCGCTCCCTCAAAACCAAAAGGGTGGGCAAAAAGAAAAAAGTAGCAAAAAGAATGGCCAGCAAACCCGTTCCCGTGACAAGTCCCATCTCCTTCATGCCCCGGGAATGGCTGATCACTAGGGTGAGGAAAGCACAAGCAGTGGTAAAGGCGCCAGTAATGATGCCTTTACCGCTTTTGAGAAAAGTGGCGACCATGGACTGGGCGATGTCATCCCCTGCTGCCCGTCTTTCGGTGAAACCGGAGATGATATGGATGGAAAAATCGATCCCCAGCCCCAGAAGGATCACGGCCATCATCTGTGTCATGATGTTCAACTGCCCCACAGCGATGGACGCCGCGCCCACAGCCCACACCAGACCGACGAGCAGGCTCGCCATAGCCAGCACAGGGGCCACCCACATGCGGAACGAGACCACAAGAAGGATCAATATGGCGATGACGGCTATCAAGGTGGTATAACCCAGGCTTTTCTCCGAATAGACCATCTCATCCCTGCCTATGGCAATAAATCCCGTAAGGCCGGACTGCACATCCGGAAATTTTTCCAGAAGACCGTCTACGACATCCTGTGCGGCATCGGTCCCCACGACCATGTAGTGGGTATCCATCATCGTGAAATTGGGAATGACATTGAGGATGAGGGCTTTCTCATCATAGGAAAGAAAATAGGGCTCGCCGGTAAGGAGTTTGTCCGCGACTTTTTGAACCGCCTCATCGGAAAGGTCGCTCCCTGCTGCCGCATCCTTCAAAGCCAAAACGAGTTCCTGAATCCCGTCAAGAAAATACACGGCCCCGTCTTCTTTCTCCCGCGTAGAAAGGGACTCCTCTTTGCCGACGTATTCCTTTTCCATCGCATTGTTCAGGTTGAACAACAGGCGGTCAAGGTTGGGGTCGGTGAAAACGTCCTTGAGATTTTCCAGATCGTCTTCTTTTATCAGCATCAAACCATGGTTCTTTAAAAAATCGGTCTCCGATTTGTAATCCACACGCCGGAACAGCTTCTTCCCATTGTTGTCCGGATCCCTAAGCGCCAATATTTTCGGCGCAAGGACATCGGCAAAAGCCTTGATCCTGTCCTCCTCCCCTTGAACCACAACGACGAGACTCGTAGCGGATACGAATTCATCGATGATCTTGTTGAATTGGATCGTTCTCTGGTCATTGGAAGGCAGGAGGTCGGACCAGCGCATGGTCACCTGTAGCTGGATGGCAAAGGCGACAAAAAAGACCGTAAGAAGCAACACGATCAACAGCATTCGCCAAGGATGGGACACATGCCAATTTGCCAGTTTGATCAAAACCTTTTCTCTCATTTCAATCCCTCGATAATAACTTTAGCTAGGGTGTAGACGGCCGCTTTCATGTCGAAGACATGCCTGTCCATGACCCATTGGATGATAAGACCATCCAGAGTGCCGATGATAACCGAAGCCACGACCGTTGTGTCCACCGGTTTGATTTTCTTTTTCGCAACGCATTCATCCAAAAGGCCTTTGACCATGACACGGCTATCCCCATAAAACTTGAGCAGATCCACCGTGGCGAACTTTCCTTTGGTTCGAATGCCCTCCGCCCAAAAATCGAGGATTATCTCGACATAGTCCAGATATTCGCTGCCAAGCACATCGGCCCAAGCAAAGATATAAGCTCTCAGTTTTTCCAGGGGGTCGGCAACACCGGTAAGCCTGCGGGAAAAGATCTCCTCCACGCCGTCCAAAAAGAAGAGAAAAGAAGCCTCGACGATCTCATCCTTGCTCTGGAAATATTCATAGATCGTTCCTTTCCCGATATCGGCTGCTTCGGCGATATCGATCATCTTGGTGTTGCCGATTCCTTTTTTTGCGAATACTCTGATCGACGCTTCGAGTATTTTTGCCTTTTTTTCTTTTTTATCGATTATTTTGGGCATCTTATCGCTGTTCTTTTAATTGACCGACCGGTCGGTCATATATAACATAAAATCTAAATCCACCTTTGTCAAGATTGCACATCCCTTTTTTCCATTACATATTTTTCTAAACATGTTCGAGGGAAATCCTCCTTATTTAGCATTGCTCACACCGATAACTCCATCACTCCCAACAGCATCGGTCAACACCCTTTTCTTGACCTATGGCCATGTGTTTATGTATCGTAAGGGAACAGAAATGCTGCATTCGCTTTTGCAAGTAATGATGGTCATCAAAAACAAACTTTTCATCATCGTTTTGTCCACCATTCTAATAGCAGGCTGCTCGACCTCCTACGATGTGGTTATCAAAGGTGGAACGGTTCATGATGGTTCGGACGTGACACCTTTTATCACCGACATAGGAATCGCGGATGGATTCATCAAAGCCATCGGAGACATCAAAACAGCAGGACGACAAGTCATAGACGCCGAGGGTCTTATTGTTGCGCCGGGATTCATCGATATCCACACGCACTGCGATAGCGGCCTTCGAACAGAAAAGGGGAAAAACGCGAAGAACTATCTGATGCAGGGCGTAACAACGGTTGTGACAGGGAATTGTGGCGGGGGCACATACCTTGTCGAAGAATTCTTCAGCGAGTTGGAATCCCAGGGGATCGGTGTAAACGTCATCCACCTCGTCGGGCATGGAACGGTGAGAGGAAGTGTGATAGGCCAAGACGCCAGAGAACCCACCGATGAAGAGATGGACAAAATGAAAAGGCTTTTGCACCAGGGCATGGCCGAAGGCGCGGCCGGTTTTTCGACAGGCCTCTTTTATGCCCCCGGAAGTTTTGCCAAAACAGATGAGATCGTCGCGCTGGCTAAAGAAGTAAAAAAATACGATGGGCTCTATGCCTCCCATATCCGGGATGAAAGCGACTACAACATCGGACTGAAGGAAGCTGTTAGAGAAGCCATCGCAGTCGGAGAAAAGGCCGGCATTACGGTTGAAATATCCCACATCAAGGCCCTGGGAACGCCGGTTTGGGGGATGGCGAAAGAGGTTTGCGATATTATCGAAAGCGCGCGAAAAAGAGGCGTCCGTGTCTATGCCGATCAATATCCTTATCTGGCCTCCAGCACAGGGCTTTCCGCTGCCGTTGTCCCCCGGTGGGTTCAAGCGGGCGGACAGATGAAAGACCGCATGGATAATCCGGAATTGATGTCTAAAATCAAAACGGAAATCGCAGAAAACATCGACCGGAGGGGCGGACCGGAAAGCCTTGTCGTCGTATCCTATCCTAAAAACAGGAATTTTGACGGAAAAAACCTTCTGGAGATCAGCCGGATGTTGGGGATCCCGGTCGTCGAAACAGCTATCCACCTGGTGCTAAACGGCAGCCCGAGTATCATTTCCTTCAACATGCAGGAAGCAGACCTGGCATATTTCATGAAACGTCCGTATGTCATGACCGGATCGGATGGGAATATTCAGATTCCGGACGAAAGTTACCCCCATCCCCGTAGTTACGGCACCTTTCCGAGGAAAATCCGGAAATACGCGATGGAAAACAAGTGGATCACCATGGAGCAGGCCATTCGCGCAGCCACATCCCTTCCCGCCGAAGTCCTCGGCCTTTCCGACCGGGGAAGTTTAAAAGAAGGATCCGCAGCGGATATCGTGATTTTCGATCCCGAAGAAATATCGGACAAAGCGACTTATGACACCCCTCATCGATACAGCGAAGGCGTGCTCCATCTTTTGATAAACGGCAAGCCGGTCATCGAAGAAGGCCGCTACAACGGACAGCTCGCCGGCAAACCCCTCCGGATGAACAAAAAATAGATTCAAGGGAATTCCCGAAAAGCGATCCCTTTTAAAAAGGACTAATCGGCTTCTTCCACCCGGAAAATATAGATAAACAGATTATTTTTTTCGAGGAAGGTCTCGGTACGCTCCAGTTTGTATCCAGCAGCCTTCATGTGCGCTTTGACCTGCTCGGGGGATGTGGCATTCAGCCACTCTCCTATCGCCACGATTCCATCGGGCTTGAGTGAAGACCGGGCATTGCGCATCAGCGTAACCGGGTTCTCAAAATGATGGTAGGCGGAGATCACAAATATCACATCTAATTCGCCTTCGGGCAGTTTCGGATCGGCGATATCACCAAGAATGGCTTCGACATGTTCCAGCCCCCACTTTTCACACCGCTGCTCCAGATGCCGGAGGGACGCCGCATCGATGTCTTCGGCATACACCTTGCCTGTCTCCCCAACTCTCACCGCTATCTGCACGACATAACGGCCGTGGCCGGCCCCGATCTCTGCGACCACCATGCCCGGCTTGATCCCGATGGCATCCATCACCTGCTCAGGGGGTTGAAGACCATTGAGGCGGGCTTCATTGGCATTCTCCGGAGTCAGGACATTTGGTTTCTCCTGGGAAATGCCTGAGTGAGTCGAGATGAAAAAAAAGTCCAAAAGAATGAATAGGATGAACATCCCTTTGCGATACATGGCCAACTCCTCATTTATCATAATTTCGCATTTTTCGTCTGGCTCGTCAGGAATGTGATTCAGCAAAATTTATGCCATGATACCGCAAGAGGAAGGTTTAAACGCTGCGCACGCCGTCTGTTCATTTCCGGACATCCGTTATCCGTTTACGGACATGCCTGATGGAAAAGATATCCTTGAAAGCCACACACACAGAAAAACGAGAGAGAGGCATTGAATTCAGCCCATAGCCTGGATGGTCCTCAGCTTGATCGAAAGCCGTTTGGCGGATATGGGATAGGCGGTCTTGAGTTCAGGCGCAAAAAGCGACACTTTGAACTCCTCCAGCATCCAGCGGAATTCCTCGATCTCATCCCTTTTTTCCCGGGAGGTGTCAGCTGTGATCTCGTCGCCGAGGTTTTTAAGAATCCGGATAAAGCGGGAGGCCTGTTCCGCTTTTGTCCCATCCTTGGCAGGATCGTGCCTGGCCCGCTCTACTCTCACATGAATAGCCTCCAGATAACGGGGAATGTGTTTGAGCCTTGCCAGAGAATATCGTGTCAGGAAGTCCTTCGGAACCAGATCCCCCAGATCCGCCTGGATTTCATCGACAAGGCTCTTAACGGTCTGATTGCTTCCCATGTCTCTCACGATACCATTCACAGTCATCCTCACTTTGTGATATGCAGGTAAAATTTCCTGGACGATCTTCCCGAGGGCATGGCCAATGTCGAAAAGATCCCTGCTCAAGCTTTCGCTGTAAGCTTGGAACTCCTCCGCGCTCCGGAAATCCTTCTCGAAACCTTCCCTTTGGAGCGACTCCATCATAGCTTTCTCCAGGAATTCTTTTCCCCCGAAATACAAGGCCAGCTTTCCAAGCTCACCGGGCAGCACAACGTAGCGTTTTACGAACTCCAGATCCTTTTCGAATCTGAGGAGAAAGAGGGAGCGAACGCCTTTCCGGTGGGATTCGCGGGCCCCCTCAGCGGAAGGGAATAATTTGATGTTGGCTCCCCGTTCCCCCGGTTCGAGAGCAGGGTAGGCTGTAACGAAGGGCCCAACGGAAATTCGCTCTGGCAGGATCCCGAAATCCCATTCCAGAATCCCTTCTCTTTCCCATTCTTCCTTCGCGCGGTTCCAGCGACCCGAGGACGGCGAAGGGCCCACAACCCATTTTTTATCTTTCAGGGACTGAAGATCCCGGCTTGCTGCCAGTTCCCTGCCGTCCGGGCCGATCACAGCGATCCGCATCCGCAGATGCGGGCTTATCTCTGCCTCGGCCCAGGCCGAAGCCGGAATATCCACCTGGAACCGGCGGCGAACAAAATCGGAAAGAGCCTGAAAAAGGGATTCTTCACTCACCTTCAGCTCTTCTCCGATGATCGCCGCTTTCTCAGCGACCGGGACGAGAAGCTTTCTGTATCGTTTGGGAAGACCTTTGACCAGGGAAGCCATCTTTTCCCTGAACTGCCCGGGAATCCCCCATTCCAGAGCCTGTTCGGAGATATCCCTGATCATAGTGACCGGCACTTCGAGAGTCACTCCGTCGGCGGCTTCTCCCGGAGCGAAGCGGTATACCAGGGGAAGCCGCAGTTCCCCAACCTCCAGATGGCCGGGATAATCGGAAAGCTCCTTTTCATCTGGGAAAATACGGAGCAGATCTTCCCCGGTCATTTTCAGGAAATCATCTCCTCCCCTATCTTTGATAAACTTCCGCAGGCTCCGTTCATCACGCGTACCGGGAAGGCGTTGGGAGTAGAATTCCGCCATTTTTTCTTCTCCGGCCAGGTAGCCGCGCCGCCTCAATTTCTCCTCGATATCCGATAGATGTTCCACAAGCGCCAGGTTGTGTGAGAGAAATGCCGGGGGGTCGCCGATGTTCCCTTCCACAAGGGCTGACCGGACAAAGATCTGGTGAGCCTCGTCAGGCTGGATGCGGCCATAGGAAACAGGACGGCCGGTTACGATCGCCAGTCCGAAGAGAGTCACCCTTTCCTGAGCGACGACCTCCCCCCTTTCCATATCCCAATGGGCATCCGCATAGGAATACCGGCAGAGGTCGCCCCCTAATTCCTCCAGCCATTCCGGCTTGATCCGGGATGCGGTCCGGGCAAAAAGCCGCGATGTTCTGACCATCTCCGCCGCTACGATCCAGGGGCGGGACTTGCTGAACAGCGCGGAGCCGGGAAAGACCATGACTTCCCTCCCTTTTGCCGCCGTGTACATGTTTTTTTCCCTCAGAACAGCAATATTGGATAGAAAGCCGCTCAGGATAGACCTGTGTATCTTTTCATAAAGCGTATCGGAGATTCCAACACGCTCCCGCCTTCCCAGAGGGATATTCTGTTCTTCACAAATGACCAGGATTTGCTCGAGGACTTGATCCCACTCCCGCATGCGCGAAAAAGAAAGAAAATGGTCGCGACAAAACTGGCGTTTTTTGCTTCGGGACATGCGTTTGTCCATAGCATCATGGTATCGGTCCCAGATATTGAGCAAAGTCAAAAAATCCGAATCCGGGTGCCGAAAGGGCCCTTGCGCGGCGTCGGCTTGATCGGCCTTGTCCAAGGGCCGTTCTCGAGGATCCCGAATGCTCAAGGCTGCCGCTACGATAGCGACCTCCCTGAGGCATCCTTCTTTTCCAGCTTCAAGCAGGATGCGGGAGATTCTGGGATCGAGCGGTATGCGGGCCATGATCCTTCCCTTTTCGGATAAAAAATATTTCCGGTCCTTACGAAACACGGCTCCCAGTTCGCAAAGCGTGTCGTAGCCGTCCTTGATGTGCTGGGATTTCGGTCGGTCCACAAAGGGAAAATCCGCCGGGTGCCCCAACTTCAGGTCGATCATCCGGAGAATGACCTCGGCCAGGTTCGAGCGCAGGATCTCTGGCGGCGTGAAAGCCTGTCGTATTTCGAATTCTTTCTCGGAATAAAGACGGATGCAGACCCCATTCTCCAGCCGACCGCAGCGGCCTTTTCTCTGGTTGGCACTACTCTGAGAAATGGGGCTTATGGGCAGGCTGTTGATCTGGGTTCCGGGCTGGTATTGGGAAATCCTGGCTAGTCCAGTATCGACCACATAGCGGATTCCCGGGATCGTCAGCGAAGTCTCGGCCACATTGGTGGCCACCACGATCTTGGGCCCTTTAACGTGATACACCTTTCCCTGCTGGGTGCCGGGAAGGCGGGCATACAAAGGAAGGATGGCCGTCCCGCTATAAATCCTCCCTCCCAGGCGCTCACACGTCTCGAGAATATCCTGCTCCGTGGGCATAAAGACCAAGATATCGCCAGGCCTTTTTCTCTTTTTGATGTGATGGACGGCTTCGACAGCCATGTCCACATAATCCAAAGAGTCCGGCTTTTTTGAAAACGATTCGGCCGGCCGGTATTCCACGTCCACTGGGTACTGCCTGCCGCTTACCTCGATCACTGGTGCATTAGGAAATGCCTGAGCGAATTTTTCGGTATCCAGCGTGGCCGAAGTGATGATGAGCTTCAATTCCCGGCGGATTTCTAGCAGCGTGCGCGAAATGCCCAAGAGAAAATCGATGTTCAGGCTGCGCTCGTGCGCCTCGTCGATAATCAGCGTATCGTAAGCCATAAGCCGGGAGTCGGATTGCGTCTCGGCCAGCAGCATGCCGTCGGTAAGGATCTTGATATAAGCGTCGGAGGAGGTTCTGTCCCGGAAACGGATCTTGTAGCCCACGGACCGGCCCAGGTTTTCCTTTATTTCCGATGCGATGCGGTGTGCGATCGTGATGGCTGCGATGCGCCTGGGCTGCGTGCAGGCTATCATGCCTGCTTCCCCCCGGCCTGCTTTGAGGCACATTTTGGGAAGCTGCGTGCTCTTACCGCATCCGGTCTCGCCGGAAATGATAACGACCTGGTTTTCGCCGATGGCCTCGATGATCTCTTTGGACCGGGCACTGATGGGGAGCTCTTCAGGAAAAAAAACGCGGGGCGCAAGCCGGGCCCGGATTTTTCTTTTTTCGACCGAAGCCGTCAGTTTTTTTTCCAGATTCTCCAATTCCCGGAAAATCTCGCCTCTTTCAATGCGTTGCCGGTTCTTTTGGAGACGGCTCAGTCTGCGGCGCACATAGGATTGGTCTTTCAAAAGGGCATCCGGCAATAGAGAACGGACCCTGTTTATCATGGCTCTGGACGAAACATTCGAGCTCTGTCGTTCCATTCCTTATCCTGTGCGTGGTAAGTTTTAGCCTTTTTATCATATCCCAATCCGGATTGTAATCAAAGTTGACATCTCCCCCATTCCCTTGATATTTTTTTCTCCGATTCGACACACACCAGCCAGGAACGATCGCTGGAAAGATGTCAAGGGTAAAAAGAGGAGAAAAATCATGAGAAAGCGGATGTTTTTCCTATCATTGGCAGTTTTAACGGTTTCCGTCATCACTCTTGTCATGGGTTTTGGACACCTCGAAAATATCCGGGAGGAGAGCTGGCCGCCGGTGGCGACGTTTTCCGTGCTGGGGTATGACCCGGACACGGGCGAAGTCGGAGGAGCTGTCCAATCGAGAGTTTTTTGCGTGGGAAACGGGGTTCTCTGGGGCGAGGCCGACGTTGGAATGGTCGCCACACAAGCCATCGTCGACGTGAGTTATGGCCCCCAGGCGCTGGAACTCCTCAGGAAAAATGTGTCGCCTGAGGATGTGGTGAAGCAGGTTTGGGAGGCCGATCCCGACCCCCGTCCCGAGAGATGGACCAAACACGGCCGTCAGTTCGCCGTCATGAATGTAAGAGGGGACTATGCCGCATTCACCGGCTCCAAGGCTTCCGAATGGGCAGGCCACAAAGGCGGAAAGTACGTGACAGCCCAGGGCAACATTCTGGCAGGAGAAGCCGTTGTCGATGATATGGTTACGGCATTCGAAAAAACCGAAGGGCATCTGTCACTCCGATTGCTCGCAGCACTGGAAGCCGGACAGGCTGCGGGCGGTGACAAGCGGGGCATGCAGTCGGCCGCCATGCTGATCGTCAAAGAAAAGGGCGGTGTCTGGTTGAACAACGATGTGGTCTTGAGGCTTCAAGTGGACGACAATCCGGAGCCCATCAAGGAGCTTCGCCGTCTTGTCGAAAAAGCCTTAAAGATGCGCTACATCCGGCAGCGTTAGAATCGTTATGATTTCGTAAAAACGAGTTAGAGATACCATTTTGCCCCTAAAACCAGCACTCTAAGCCCAAATAACACATGAAATTTCAGACTATTTTATTTATTATAAATAACTTAAATCGGTCTGACCCCAATTATACTGACCCCAATTATAGAATTCATAAAAAAGGATTAGATTCGTCTATTATTCGTATCTCAGGCAGTCGGCGGGATTGGCGGAGGCGGCTTTGACAGCCTGGTACCCGACGGTTAAAAGCGCTATCGCCAATGCTGCCAATCCGCTTATTATGAAAATTAGGATGCTGGGATCGATATGATAGGCAAAGCTTTCCAGCCATCTACTGAGGACGAAATAAGCGATCGGCCAGGCGATGAGGTTGGCGGCGAGCACCCACTTGGCGAAGTTTTTCGACAGCAGGACAAAAATTCCCGTATTGGTCGAACCCAAAACCTTGCGGATACCGATCTCTTTGGTTTTTTGTTCGGCGATAAAGGCCGTCAAGGCAAAAAGTCCCAGGCAGGAAATGATGATCGCAACGGCTACAAAATGCTGCAACAACTGCTTCAAACGTTTTTCCGACTCGTATTGTCTGGCAAAGGATTCATCCAAAAACTCGTATTCCATGACGAATCCGGGACTAAACTCCCTGTACACCTCTTCGATGTGTTCGATCGTACGGACGACATTGGTACCGGCGATCTTGACACAGGCTCGTCTTGTCCAGTAGTCCCAGGATATGGCCATCGGCCCGATTTTGTCGTGCAGCGAGTTGTAATGAAAATCCTTGACGACTCCGATAATCATGTTTCTCCCCGAGTTAGCCGTTTTCCCTACAGGTTCCGTTAAACCGAATTGCCTGACAGCCTCTTCGTTGAACAGGTATTTTCTGTCAAGATCGGTCCGGGTCTCGTGGTTAAAATTCCTTCCTTCGATCACATCGAGATCCATCAGATCGACAAAATCAGGATCCGCATTTATGATTTTCAGGGGAATGCCGTCATCTCGATCCGGAACGGTCCATGTCGATGTGTTCGTGATTTTCCCCGGCACCTGATTCACGAAAGTGACGCCCCGCACGGCCGGATTGGCAAACAAGCGATCCTTGAAAGCCTGTTTGCTGCCCATCATTTGCTCTGCCTCTCCGCTGAATCGGTCTCCTCTCAAATAAAACGTCAGCATCTGTTCATAATCCATCCCCAGGTCTGCATTCTGCATGTAGTTCAGCTGGCGGACCACCGTCAGGGTGGCGATGATAAGAAAGATCGAGATGACGAACTGGAAGGCGATCAGGATTTTGCTGAGTACCGATCCTTTTCTCCCTTTCCCGGACTTCCCCTTCAACACCAGAACCGGCTCTAAGACAGACAGATAAAAAGAAGGATAAATACCTGAAACAAAAACCGTAAACAGCATGATACCGGCGATCACGGCCAGCACGCCCCCATCGAAAGGGGCAAAGGTTATCCTCTCGTTTGTGAGCATGTTGAAACTGGGAAGGAATAACCTCACCAGTAACAGAGCGAAAAGAAGTGCGATGAACACGACAACGAACGTCTCCCCGAAAAACTGTTTCTGGATAGCGCTCTTCCTGGCACCGACAACTTTCCGAATAGCGATCTCTTTTTCTCTGGTTTTGGTTTTAGCGATCGTGAGATTGATAAAATTGATACAGGCAATCCCGAGAATCAGAATCGCGATGATGAAAAAAGCCACGACCAGGTGCATATTACCGTGTTTGGTGTTTTTCTCATGTTGCAGGTTTCGAGCAAAATAGATGTCGTTGAAAGGCCTGAGGATCAGGCGGTCCCCCTGGTATCGGTCTTCCTCAGCGGCCCGATCGTTTATTTTTTGAGTTAGGGCTGTTATGTCGGTATCGGGCCTGAGGAGGAGATAGATCGAATGGTTGTAATTGCGGGATGTCAGAAAATCATCGTTGCCCTGAATTCTGGTCGTGTCGTTGGCAGAGGAAAAGGCATTGATGTTCATGTGGAAATTTTTGATGTCTTTAACAACGCCAGTGACAGAATAATCATAACGGTTATACATCTTCACCGTTTTTCCCATGGGATTATCGTCCCCGAAGAGCCTCCTAGCGAGCGATTCTGTCAGCACGAGCGAAAAGGGATCCCTCAAAGCGCTCTCAGGATCTCCGGCTATGAAATCGAACTGAAACACTTCGAACACCTCGTCGTCGACGAGAGCGAACTCCGTCACCGTAAAAACTTTTTCGGCGTGCTTCACAGTGGGCTCCAGCCAGAAATAGAACCTTATCGCCTGCTCCACTTCCGGAAAAGCCAAGGCGGTTTCCCGCAAATACGGCGGCATCACGACCCAATTCACGTTTTCAAGCCTGTAAATGCGGTCTTTATTCACTTGTGCCGAATCGTAGCTGAATTGCACCTGAACCCAAAGCATAATAAGAATAGCAGATGACATGCCGACGGCCAGACCCAGTATGTTCACAAAAGAGATTCCCTTATGCTTGATTATGTTTCTTATGCCGACTTTGAAATAGTTGAATACCATATTTTTACCTCTTAATACCTTTATACCCTTGGACGTAATTTCCGGCCAATAGGTTGTCTGGATGAGGGGATTTTAAACGGAGATCGAAAATTGAAATGTGCGGAAATAGAAAAGGGCCTTGGCCCTTTTCGGAGGTAGTATGAGATATGAGGAAGCTGGCTGTTTTGTAATTATAAGACAATCTATCGAGGGAGTCCCTGCCCAGCCAGCCAGCAGAGTCATCACATATATTTTATAAATTATATATGCTTTGTCAAGTATAAGATTAAAAGAAAAAAGAGTAAAAATTTTTCCCTGAAAATTCTTAAGGATTCCGCGGCTGCCGAATCTTTTTATTCTTTTTCTTTTTCCATAAGCCGGCGCCATTTTTCCATCAGTTCCTGGTTCAGATCAAGCGGAGGTTGGGCGTCGGCGGGAAGAAAAGGCTTGTATGGGTGTTCGGCGGAATAAGCTTCGAATTCATCTCTCAGTTTCTTCAACTCTTTCGGATCGGTCATCAGATCGATGGCAGAAGCAGCCATGGCCTTGGCTCCGGCATTAAGCCCTTTCCATGCGGTGGAACCATAATTGCATGAGACAGAGGACCAGTGATGTCCGATCGCTCCCGGAACCTGACCCGGAAACCTTATCGTTGCCGTGGGCGCGACCAGCGTGACATCCCCCACATCCGAGGAGCCTCCCCCGACAAAGAACCCTCTTCTATCTCTGAGTTCCCCCACTTTCATCGGCATTCCACTTTCCTCCTCACCCAGTTCTTTTTGCAGCGCTTTTGCATAGATCTGCTCTTCCTCGGTCCATTCGGGCATTCCCACAAGCTCGATGTTCTTTTGAAACAGTTCGGCAGCCGCTTTATTGGCATGGCGTTGGTGCACGGCAGACAAAACCCTGACCTCGGATAATTCCGTTCCGGAGGCCAGAGCACCGGCTTTGGCACAGTTGAGTACTCTCTCATACATATCTTCCAGCCTCTCGTCGCTGTTACGGATGAAATACCAGACACTGGCCTTATCCGGAACCACATTGGGAGCTTCCCCTCCTCCGACGATCACATAGTGCATCCGGTAGGTATAGAACAGATGTTCCCGGAGATAATTAGTGGCCACGTTCATGATATCGACCGCATCGAGGGCGCTCCTTCCTCCCCAGGGGGATGCCCCATGGGCGGTCTTCCCCGTGAAGGTGAAAATGACAGAAAAAAGGGCATTGCCCCCGACCCCGTAGCTCGTTCCGAAACCGCTGCCGCTGTGGTTGTCGATGACCGCGTCCACGTCATCGAACAACCCGGCACGGATCATGTAGGGCCGGCTGATCAGGGTTTCTTCGGCCGGAGAACCGAACACCTTGATAGTCCCCTGGAATCCATGCTTGTCCATAGCTTGTTTGACGGCTATCGCCGCAGCCGCCGCAGCGGTGCACATGGTATTGTGACCGCAGCCGTGACCCGGCGCCCCTTCAGCGATCGGATCCTGCACGGTGACCCTCCCTTTTTGCGAGATCATCGGCAGGGCATCGTATTCCCCGAGGATTCCGATCACCGGCTTTCCCGAGCCGTAGCTGGCCACAAAACAGGTGGGCATGCCAGCCGCACCCCGCTCGACCGTAAAGCCGGCCTCTTCCAGCGTATCGGCCAAAAGCTTGGACGACTTGTACTCCTGCATCCCCAATTCGGCAAACTCCCAGATGGAATCGGAAATCCTGCCGAACTTTTCGACAATCTCCGGCTGGCTCAACCAGTCCAGAACGTGCTTTTTTTCCTTGGCTACCTTATCCTTGGCCAATCCTGACGAACAAGGGGCCAGGAACAAAACAAAAATCGACAACAGAGAAAGTCCTCTCCTTTTGAACCGTATTGACATTATTCTCCCTCCAAAACAATAATACTTATAACCATGCCTTTTCAGTCTATTCTTTGGATAAGATTTGTCAAGACAGAATTGACTGGACAATCCCAGGGGAAAGTAACGAATTCGAAACAATTTGCGTTTTTTTATATAATGAGGGTTCCTATCAAAAATCGCTTTTCCGATGGAGAGTAAGGAATGAATCGCAGGTCGATTGCAACCATTGTCCTATTTATCGGCATGATCATCCTGTATTGTTCATGCGCCAACGAGGAAAGCCTGCCGGGCATGGATGCGGAAAACAGGGAATCCATCCTGGACAGAGTGGTCTCTATCGAGCCGGAACTCATAACGGAGATTCCTCCTGCCGACCGCTGGTGCGACCGTCTGGAATTGAAAAAACACAGGATCGATGTCGGCGGCGCCGAACTTTATGTGGAAGAAGAGGGGAAAGGCATGACCCTCGTTTTGATAAACGGCGGGCCGGGCGGAACCCATCATTATTTTCATCCGTGGTTCTCACAGGCGAAGAAGTACGCTCGCGTGATTTATTACGACCAGCGGGGATGCGGACTGTCGGATTATAAGCCCGGCGAGGAGGGATATTCGGTTCATCAAGCCGTCGCAGATCTGGATGCCATCCGGACAGCACTGAACATCGACAAGTGGATCGTCTTGGGGTATTCCTACGGCGGTTTCCTGGCACAGTTCTATACCGTGAATCATCCGGAAAATGTCGCGGGTCTCATCCTTCTCGGTGCCTCACCCGGCATGCACGCGGATACCGGCACCTCCCGGCAGAGGCAGTTTATGTCTGAGGAAGAACGGGACAGACTGAAGGAGATCCGTAAGCAGCTCCAGCAATTCTCCAAGGAAAAAGACCTGCCGCGCGAACGATACATGCAGATCTTGCTGTACAATAACTTTTTAAACGGGGACTGGAAGCGCCAGCATTTCTTCAAACCTTCGCCCGAACGCTTATCGCAGATCGCCCTCTACGAATGGGTCCAGGATTTGGATTTCAACGGCATCATGAACCGCAGCATGGGGAGGATCGATCTTAAAGGGGCTTTCGAAGGCAACCCGATCCCTACCCTCATATTGGAAGGAAAATGGGATCTGACCTGGGGGGAAAAGAAACCGGGCATACTGAAAAGCAATCATCCCAATGCCAGGATGGTCCTGTTCGAAAATGCAGGGCACGGCATCTACGACGAGGAACCCGAAAAGTTCTTCGACGAGCTCAAAGACTTTATCAAGAATTTGCCGCCTGTCTTTGAAGAAAAAATATCCGCGTACAAATCCACGCTCAGAACCTGGGAAAAAGAAGCGCTTTCTTCTCCGGACAGGATTCTCGGATCCTTCGGATGGGGATGGAATTCAAGCCGGAAGATCGCAGAAAAATACACCCGGGACTGGCTCGATAAATTCGACGATCTCACCAATTTTATGCGAACGGGTTTCGCGCATTACGATGTCGAAAACTATGCGGAAGCCCTGCTCGTGTTCGAAAGGATGGAGGGGGCAGCCATCGAAAAGGAGCAAACGCCTCATAAAGCGATCGCCCTGATCTGGCAGGGACACATGCTCGACCTTCTGGGAAAAAGGGAGGAGGCTGTCAAGCGATACGGAAAGGCCGCAGGCATGAACCTTGAAGACACCTGGATGCACGGCCAGTATGAATTGAAATATTCTCTGAGTCCCTATGCCAGGGAAAGGATGAAATCACCCTTCAAACGCATCGATAACAGAGACCCGGATTGATCGACCTTTTGCTAAGAAATCGATCGTTCACTTTTTGGAAATCCGATCCCAGATCGCTTCGATGTTATGCTCGGTGATATCGGCATCCCGCATCCGGGTTATCCTGTCCTTGAAATAGGGGAAGTCCTCTGCGATAGTGTATTCATTCTTGGCTTCCTCCAATGTCAACCCATCGTAAAACATCTCCGTCACCTCGTTCCATAACGTGGACAGGTATTTGTACTGCTGCATGTAGGTATCGACGGAGATAAACATGTCCGAATGGGCCATGTTCACATATTTGATCTCCCGCCCGCTATCGACGATCCTTTCCCAGTTTTCCAGCGTTACGGAAAAATCCGATTTCAGTTCTTTCCGGATGATCGGCAGCAACTGGTCCGGGGGCATATCCCCGATAGCCACCAACCCCTCTTCCGGCACGAAGATGGCGACGTCACTGTCCGTGTGCATGCCCCCGACGGAATACAACTCGATTGTCATGTCTCCCATGTCGAGAATCATGTTCTTTTCGAACAATACAGCGGGATAGGTGGGAACGAAGCCGTTTTGCAATTCCGGGATCGCCATCTCGAGGCAGGCTATGAACTCCTCCAGGTACTTATATTCTCTGGACCCGGGATCCGCATGTTTCAAGGCTTCTTCACGGTCCTTCAGCATGCCCTTGAACTTATCGATAAGCCTGACCAGTCCTTCGCCGGTGAGTTCCTCCCTCATTCCTGCCGGAGTGTTCTTGTGCGCAACGATCGTGGTATCGGCATATATCTGATTCGCTGCCGTGTGATCGTGATGGAAATGCGTGTTTATCAGATATTTGATGTCGTTTCTGCCGAACTCTTCTTCTATCGCTTTTCTTATCCTGGCGTCAAAGGCACGGATCAAACTCCCTTCGATCACGACGATGCCCTTTTCCGTCGCAAGGGCGACCGTTGCGATGAGCTGCATGTGATCGCCGATCCATAGGACGAGGACCCTGTCGCTCAGCCTTTTTTGATGCAACGGCAGTTCCAAAGTCGCCTGTAAAAATCCTGAACAAACAGAAATCAAAACAACGAGTGCTCCGACTTTGAATCCTGTTCGCATTTCCCAGCCTCCTTGATTATTCTAATCTTCTTCTATTCATAACGCAGGCTTTCAACAGGTTCGGCCAGGGAGGCTCTGATCGCCTGATAGCTCACTGTCAGCAGCGCAATGCCCAAAGCCAGAATCCCCGCCAGCAGAAAGGAATCCACACGGATATCCGTGCTGTAGGCAAAATTTTCCAACCACCGTTTCATAAGAACATAGGCGACCGGGCTTCCGATTATAAAGGCCAATCCCACGAGCTTGATAAATTCTTTCACCATCAAAACGACGATATTCGACACGGACGCTCCCACTATCTTTCGGATACCGATCTCCTTGGTGCGCTGCTCCGCCGTGAAGGCAGCCAGCCCGAACAAGCCGAGGCAACCTATGAGAACGGCGAGAGCAGAGAAGATCCCGGATATTTGCCGGGTCTTCTGTTCGGCATCGTATTGAGCGGCAAGGTCGTCATCCAGAAAGGAATAGTTGAATGGCTGGCCCCCTGTGAACTCGTCCCACTTCCGTTCGAGAAAAGCCAAGGTCCCGGAGATATCTTCAGGCCGGATGCGGACCGAAAAGAAACCGGCCCTGTCCCCAGGTATGCCGATGTACACGACCGGGCTTATTTCATGGTGCAGGGATTTGAAATGGAAGTCTTTCAAAACCCCGATAACCGTATACATCCTGTCGTTATCCGTGATCCGGGAACCCACCGGATCCGTCAGCCCGAGCAGCCTTACGGCCGTTTCATTCAAAACATAGGCATTGGGATCCGTGGCGAATTCTTCGGAAAAACTTCTGCCTGCAACGACCTCCATGTCCATGGTTTCGACAAAATCATAATCGGCCGCCATCACCGATAGCGATATGGCTCTGTCATCCGAGGTTCCTTCGGGCTTGTGCGTGTTCCCATCGAATGCGGCTCCCGGAAAATTGAAGCTGCCGGATGCGCTTAACACATTCGTGTTTGTAATCAGTTCCTGCTTGAATGCCTTTACCTGCCTGGCTAACAGGTTGGCGTCTCTGATGACGACCACCTGCTCCTTGTCAAAGCCGAGATCCTTGGACAGCATGTATTGGATCTGCCGATTTACAATCAACGTGCCGATGATCAGGATGATGGAGATGGTGAACTGGAAGACGACAAGCCCATTCCGGAACAGGCTGCTCGCCGAGCCCCGGGACCGCTCCCTCTTCAATACAGTAACAGGTTGAAAAGAAGAAAGGAAAAAAGCAGGGTAGCTTCCGGCAAGTACTCCGACAACCAAAGTCAGGCCGATCAGCCCCGGCAGGAGAAGGGCATCGCCAAAATAATCGACAGCGAGCTGTTGCCCGGAAATTTGGTTGAACACGGGAAGAGCCATCCAGACGAGAAGCAGAGTGACCACAAAAGCGAGACCGCTCAGCAGGATAGACTCCAGAAGAAATTGGGCGATAAGCTGTTTGCGGGCCGAGCCAAGGGTCTTCCGGACACCCACCTCTTTCGCCCTGTTGGCTGATCGGGCTGTGGCCAAGTTCATAAAATTGATGCAGGCGATCAGAAGCACAAAAACGGAGATAACCGAAAAAAGGTAGACATAGGTGATGTTGCCGTTCGCCTCTATTTCCTGATCGAGGCGGGATTTGAGATGGATATCTCTCAAAGGCTGGAGAAAATATCTGTACCCGTTTCCCGCGGCCACAAAATCATCATAGGATGTCTTGACCTCGTCTACGACTTCAGGGGCCATGTATTTTCTGACCATATCGGAAAATTTGGCCTCCAGCGCCTGGACGTCGCAGCCATCCTGGAGCAGGAGGTATGTGAAAGCTCCCCAGTTGTTGATCCATTCCTGCCCGTTATAGACCGGGAGCGAGATCAAAGAGAGAAGGAAATCGAAGTGGAAATGGGAGTTTTCGGGCATGGTTTTTGCGACACCCGTTATCATGTAGGCCACATCACCGATCGCGATCATTTTTCCCATGGCCTCTTCCTGGCCAAAGAATTTTTGCGCCGTCTCTTCCGTGACTACGGCCGTGTTTTGTTGTGCGAGGGCCGAATCCGGGACTCCCCGGATCAGGGGGACGGTAAAGACATCGAAAACATTCGGGTCTGCGAATACCACACGATTTTCTTCGATACTTTTTTCGCCGTAGGTGATAACGAACGTGTTAAAAGGTGTCAGCAACCTCGTTCCCTGTAGGATCTCCACGTACTCATCCGGAAAGGTGCGGGCTATGGGAAAGGCGGTCCTCCCCCAGAGCCTCACTTTGTCCGGGTATTTCCTTTCCATGGCGACGCGGTAGATGCGGTCGGCATTCTCATGAAAACCATCATAGGAAAGCTCGAAGCGCACATACAGGAAAATGAGAACGAAGCACGTCATGCCGATGGCAAGCCCGATCACATTGATGAATGTGAATGTTTTTTGTTTAAGGAGATTCCTGACGGCTATTTTGATGTAATTCCTAAACATGATTATTCCTCGA
>Ga0180437_10000540_pt1 | contig 72439 bp, 68 predicted proteins | sample SS_ome_4_FD_132410 | JGI IMG/M metagenome (GOLD analysis project Ga0180437, IMG submission 132410) | Hypersaline lake sediment archaeal communities from the Salton Sea, California, USA - SS_3_D_1 metaG | ecosystem: Environmental > Aquatic > Non-marine Saline and Alkaline > Hypersaline >...
AACCCAGCAGGCGGGCCGGCGTATCGCCCTCAACACTCCGATCCAGGGTACGGCAGCCGATCTTATGAAAAAAGCCATGACCGACATCTGGACGGCCATGACTGGAAGACGATTGAATGCCCGCATGATACTCCAGGTTCATGACGAGCTGGTGTTCGAAGTCCCGGAAGATGAGGTAGCCAAGATGGAAGAGCTGGTGCAGACGAAGATGGAGCGGGTGCTGTCCTTAAAGGTCCCCTTGAAGGTGCATCTGGCTTGGGGAATCAACTGGGCGGAAGCGAAGTGATCGCATCGCCGGATCGGGCTAGGACGGATTCGCTTGGCGAGAGACCAGATCCTTCTGGTAGACGCGGAAGCGCTTATACACGACTCCTCCCATCCTTTCCATTTCCCTGCGGACCCTGAGGTTGGTCTCCATTTCGTGATGGGTGTCGATGAACTCCAGTCCGGCTTCATGGGCGGACATGAGCATCTTCACTCCCATGAGCACATCCAGCCCACGGCCGCGATATTGTTCCTTGATGGCGCCCAGCAGGAGATCCAATTGCTTGGTCTTTTTGGCCGCCCGCAGGATTTTGAAGATGCCGAAGGGCAGCAGCTTTCCCTTGGCTTTTTTTATCCCCTCTGCAATATGGGGCATCCCCACGATAAAGGCCACAAACTCGCCGTCTTTTCTAACCGCCTTGAGAAACCTGGGATCCAGTAATGGGAGGTACCGCGCAGCCAGCTCCTCCATTTCTTTGTCCTCCAACGGTGTGTATCCATAGATATTGCTTTCTGCGTAGCATTCGTTCATCAAATGCAGGACCGGTTTTATGTAAGGCTTAATCGCTTTCTTTTTCCGAAATTCCAAAAGTTCGAACTGTCCCTTGCTTTGGACCCGCTGGTAGATTTTCTTATAGAATTCAGGAAACTCCTTGGGCACCTCCAGCCTATACACCACATAATCGATGTCTTTGCTGTAACCCAAGGCTTCAACCATCTTCGGCATCCACGCAAAATTATAGTAACAGGTGATGGTGGAGGGCGCATCGAAGCCATCGATCATGAATCCCTCCGGATCTTGATCTGTAAAGCCGTAGGGGCCGATGATCCGATCCATTCCCTTCTCGCGGGCCCATTCCTGCACCCGGCTCAAGAGCTCCTCCACAACGTCCTGGTCCTCAAAGGTCTCCAAGTATCCGAATCGTGCGGTCTTTTCCTGGCGGTGGGTATTGTATCGGCGGTTGATGATGCCCATCACGCGGCCGACCGGTTGATTATCCCGGAACGCCAGCAGAAGAAGCGTATCGCAGTAGCTGAAGGCTTTGTTTTTCTGGGGATTGAAATAATTCCGCTCGTCGACATAAATCGGCGGCACCCAGGCCGGGTGATCGGCATGGATTTTGGAAGGGAGATAGATGAACGTCCGCAGATCCGCACGCCCTTGCACCTTCCTAACGATAACGGCCATTTTGTCTTCCTCGGAGCCCTAGATGTCCCTTCTCATGATATGGTCATATCTTACAAATTTCCAGCCGAAAAGGCAAAAATTTATCTTCTCTTCTTCCTGTCGAGGCGACGTGACGGCCCGTCCCGCTCTACGGGTTGAAAGCGGGAAGCGGGTCGATAAAACGTGCGCATGGAGGGTGGCAGAATCCCAGGGGGTGGGTCGGATGGGTTGACAAACGGGGGCGGGAATGAATACACTTTAGCTTCCTTTTCGAGGCATCTTACATTGCTTGCAGCGACATGAAAAAAAAGACCTTTGCCCGCGGCATTCATCCCCCCGAACAAAAGCACACCACCGAGAACTTGCCCTTGGAGCCACTTCTCCCCCCGGAGAAGGTCGTCATCCCTCTCCTGCAGCACTTCGGGGCCCCGGCCGAAGCCCTAGTCAAGAAGGGAGACGACGTACGGCTCGGACAAAAGATAGGAGACAGCCCGGCCCTCTTTTCCGCCTGTATTCACTCCAGTGTCTCAGGCAAGGTCCTCTCGGTGGACGGATTCGCCCACCCCCTGGGCAAACCCATGACGGCGGTCACCGTCGTCAATGACGGGGAAGACCGCCCCGATCCCGAGATCCGTGGGAAGGAGGACCCTCTTGCTTTGAGCCCCGAAGAAATTCGGATCGCCGTCAAGGCAGCAGGTATCGTTGGATTGGGCGGCGCCGCTTTCCCGACCGCCGTTAAACTGACTCCCCCCAAAGACAAGTCCATTGATGTCGTCATCATCAACGGCTGTGAATGCGAACCTATGCTTACCGCCGACCATCGGATCATGTTGGAGCATCCGGATGACATCCTCAACGGCGCCGAGTTGGTGCGGAAAGCGGTGGGGGCCGCACGGATTATCGTCGGGATCGAAGACAACAAGCGGGACGTCTATGATCTCTTCCATCGACATCCCCATGACTCCCCGGTGGAGGTCGTTTTACTCAAAACCAAATACCCCCAAGGAGCGGAGAAGAACCTGATCCAAGCGCTGTTGAAAAGAGAGGTCCCACGGGGCGGGCTGCCCTTCGACGTGGGTGTGGTGGTGCAGAACGTGGGCACCGCCAAGGCCGTCTGGGATGCGGTGGCGCAGGGAAAACCCTTGTATGAGCGTGCGGTGACCGTCTCCGGATCCGGCATCCCGGAGCCCAAAAACCTCATGGTCCGCATCGGGACGCCTTTCCATCACGTCATCGATCACTGCGGCGGCCTCCAGCCCGAGAGCAACCTCATCCTGATGGGCGGCCCCATGATGGGGCTCACGCAAGCCTCTCCGGAAGTGCCGGTCATCAAGGGCACATCCGGCATCCTGGTATGGGGTGAGGCCCGGCCGCCGCGCGAGCACAGCTGCATCGGCTGCGCCCGATGCGTGAGTCATTGTCCCATGGGACTGGTTCCCACCCGGCTCATGAAATGCGTCAAATATGCAGCCCTGCCGGAGGCGGAATCATCCGGCATCTTGGATTGTGTGGAATGCGGGTGCTGCCAATTCTCCTGCCCGGCCAATATCCCGTTGGTCCATTGGATCCGATTGGGCAAGAATCAGATCCTCAATGAAAGACGGAAAAAGAGCGCCTCATCATGATGGACACAGCCTTCATCCTCCGGTCTTCTCCCCATCTCCGGGACAGGGATTCCGTCCCCAAGATCATGTATGCCGTGGTGATCAGCCTGCTGCCGGCCATCGCGGCCTCCTTCTATTTCTTCCGCTTCCGAGCCCTGGGCCTATATCTAGTCTGCCTCATCGGCTGCCTCATAACCGAGACGCTTTTCCTGCGTGCCCGGAAAAAGCCCATGCATTCCCTCTGGGATGGATCGGCGGTCATCACCGCATTGTTGCTGGCCATGACCCTGCCACCGGCACTCTCGCTTGAGCTGGCCCTGATCGGGGCGGTCATGGCCATCGCCTTGGGAAAACAGGTGTTCGGTGGTCTGGGGCACAACATCTTCAATCCGGCACTGGTGGGGCGGGCGTTCCTTCAGGTCGCCTTCCCGGTTGCCATGACCACCTGGTCGGCGCCTGCCACCCTGGCGGTGGACGCCGTGACCTATGCGACTCCACTGGGAAACCTCAAGTTTCAAAACGCCATCTCGCAGGGAACCCTTACGCCGCTCAAAGATCTATTTCTCGGAAACACCGGCGGATGCTTGGGGGAGACCTCGGCTGCGGCCCTGTTGCTGGGGGCCGCCTTTCTTTTCTTCCGACAAGTCATCGACTGGCGAATTCCGCTGGGGATCATCCTGTCATTGGGCGCCTTCGCCGGCATCTTCTGGCTGGTCGAACCCCAGACATATGCCTCCCCCCTGTTCCATTTCCTGGCGGGAGGATTCATGATCGGCGCATTCTACATGGCCACGGATATGGTGTCCTCCCCCATCACCCCCAAGGGGGCCTGGATCTACGCATCGGGCATAGGTATCATGATAGGCATTATTCGGCTTTTCGGAGGATTCCCGGAGGGTGTCATGTTTTCCATCCTGTTCATGAACACGTTCGTGCCCCTGATCAACCGCTTCACCCGGCCGCGCATCCTGGGTGAAAGGAGGCGGACATGAGCCTCAACCTGCGCATGATCGTCGTCTTGACGGCCGTGGGCCTGATAGCTGGGGGCCTGCTATCGGTGGTCAACATTTTGACCGCCGAACGGATAGAACTGAACCGGCTGAGAGAAATCGAAGAGGCCATAACGCAAGTTGTCCCCGGCACGGTCACATCCGAAATCCGGCACGAAGAAGAGAACCTCATCGTATATTCCGGAAAAGACGCCGCCGGTAAAGAACTGGGATATGCCGTATATGCCTCCGGCACGGGCTTCCAGGATATCATAAAGATCATGTTCGGGACCGATCCCTCCGTAGAAAAACTGTATTCGCTGACCGTGCTGGAACAAAAGGAGACCCCTGGTCTGGGGGCCAAAATCACGGACCGCAACGCCTTTCTCGAGTATTGGGAAAACAAGGACGTGCGTCAGCCGCTAACCCTGCGCAAGCCAGCCGTAGCTTCGCCGCAAGACCTCTCCGCAACCGAGGTCAACACCATAACGGGAGCAACAATATCTTCTCAGAAGGTCCTTGATACGGTCAACCTTTCACTGGAACGGCTGCGCAGGGCGCTGCAGGAAGGAATCCTTGAAAAAGAGGACCAAGATGCCGACTAAGAGCTTATCTGCGGAGTATCTCAAGGGGCTCTGGGATGAAAACCCGGTATTTCGCCAGCTCCTTGGAATGTGCCCCGTGCTGGCCGTCACCAACGCCGTCATCAACGGCATCGCCATGGGGCTGGCGGCCAGCTTCGTGCTGATCTTCAGCTCCCTGGTGGTCTCCTCCATCAAAAAGCTCATCCCCAATCAGGTCCGCATCGCCACCTACATCGTGGTGATCGCCACATTCGTGACCATGGCCGACCGTTTCATGGCCGCATTTTTCCCTCCCATCTCCAAGGCCCTGGGGCCATATGTCCCGCTCATCGTCGTCAACTGCATCATCCTGGGTCGGCAGGAAGCTTTTTCCTCCCGTAATTCCGTGGGCCGTTCCCTCATCGACGCCTTGGGCATGAGCACGGGATTCATCCTGGCGCTCCTGATCCTGAGCTCCATCCGAGAACTTTTGGGAGCCGGGACTTTTCTAGGGTATCAGGTGTTGGGACCTTGGTTCAAACCCTGGATCATCATGATCCTCCCGGCCGGAGCCTTCCTCACGTTGGGAATCCTGCTTGGAATTGCGCTGGTGATCGAGCAAAAAACCAAGGGGAGGACGGTTTGATGGATCTCTTGATGCTTTTCATCACGGCCGTCTTCGTTCAGAACTATGTTCTCTATTATTTCTTGGGAATCTGTCCTTTCCTGGGTGTCAGTAAAAAGATCGATTCCGCGGTCTCTATGGGCCTGGCCGTGACCTTCGTTATGACAATAACCGCGGTTGTCTCTTGGATCATCAACCACTGGATCCTCATCCCCTATCGGCTCGATTATCTGCAGATCGTCGCCTTTATTCTGGTCATCGCATCTCTGGTGCAGCTGGTGGAGATGTTCATCCGCAAAATAAGCCCCCCGCTCTATCAGGCGCTCGGCATCTATCTCCCCCTCATCACCACCAACTGTGCCATCATGGGGTTGGCGCTGTTAGCCGCGCTAAAGAATTTCTCCTTTATCCAAACGGTGATCTACGGCGTCGGATCGGGATTGGGCTTTACCCTCGCCATCGTACTGATGGCGGGGATCAGGGAGCAGCTGGACCTGGCCGATGTGCCCAAGCCTTTGAAGGGAGCTGGAATCGCATTGATCGTCGCGGGGATCATGGCCCTGGCCTTTACCGGATTTTCAGGGATGATAACATGATAGACATTTTCCTGCCCGTCATCACCATGGCCGCCCTCGGTCTGCTTTTTTCCGTTGGATTGGTCTTTGCCTATCAGAAACTCCGGGTCGAAGAGGATCCCCGCATCGTGGATGTGGCGGAAAGCCTACCTCAGGCCAACTGCGGGGCCTGCGGCTACTCGGGCTGCCGCGCATTCGCGGAAGCGGTCGCCGGAGGCCATGCCCCCGCCAGCGGCTGCCCGGTGGGGGGAAACGAAACCGCCCAACGGATCGCGCAGATCCTGGGCTTGGAGGCCGAGGCGGTCATAAAAAAGGTGGCGCGCCTGCACTGCCGGGGGGACCGTGAGGCGGCCCGGGAGAGAGGGGCCTACCTGGGGCTCACCACCTGCTACGCGGCCGGCCTGGTGGGCGGCAACAAACAGTGTTCCTATGGATGCATGGGATACGGGGATTGTGTCCGGGTATGCCTGTTCGACGCCCTAGACATGGGAGAGGACGGCCTTCCTCACGTCCGCGAAGATAAATGCACCGCCTGCGGCAAGTGTGTGGACGCCTGCCCCCGGAACCTTTTCGAGCTCCATCCGCTCGAACAGGAGATCCTGGTGTTCTGCCGATCCCTGGATCGTGGTCCCACGGCCAAAAAAGCCTGTAAGAACGCCTGCATCGGCTGCGGGATATGCGCCCGCGCCTGCCCGGAGGCCATCGAGATGAGAGACAACCTGGCCTATATTCGAGACTATAAAAAGATCGCTCCCGAACAGATCCCGGCCATCGAGAAATGCCCGACGGGCAGCATCGGGCGGATCCACAAGGAAGATGAAGGATAACGGGATTGTGATCGCCCTTCAGGGCCCGCTGGCTCAGGTGCGGGTGGCCTGCGCCCAAGCCTGCCTTGATTGCTCCGCCTCGAGCCTGTGCAAGGGCGTTGCTCAAAATGAGGGGCTCCTGTCGGTCAGGAACCCGTTGAACGCAGCCCCGGGAGATGAGGTCCTGATCCAGGTCCCGGAAGAGAGATACCACCGGATCCTGATCAAAATGTTCGGGAGTCTGCTGGCCGCCGCTTTAATCGGATCCGGAGCCGGATACGGCCTGGCCGGGCCCCTGTCGCTGGAAGAGTCTCTCTCGGCCATACTGGGATTCTTCCTGGGTTTGGGGCTGGCCGTTCCTGTCGTGATCCACAGCCTGAAAAAAGTCTCCGCGCGGACTCTGTATCCATCCATCATAGATATCACCCGAAAAGGAGAACGTCATGCGTAGACGCAGATTCCTGCATACTTTTCTAGCCGCGCCGGCCTTGGCGCCGCTGTTGTGGGCCGGAAAAAGATCCCATCCGCAAGGGGATCTCTACCTGATTTCCGACGAACCGGAAGCCTATCTGCCGCTGCTGCTGGCCGAATCGACGGGTGTTCAATCCGTGCCGCACAAGACTTTCACCTTTCACTCCCCGCATCCCCGCAGGACACGCCTGCTTTCTATCCTCAACGGCCAGGGGTGGGCCCAGGAGGCCGATCCAGCGCAGGCCCTGCTCACGCTCTCCTTCGCCGCGCTCCGCAATCCGTCCCGGCCATCCTTCACCTTTGTGCAGGACGGCCGTATCCGGGATATCCGCTCCCGCAAGCTGCGTGCTCTGTGGGATCAGATGGGGCGCGAAGCCCGGCCCTCCACGTTTCTGACCATTGCCGGATTCCGACCTGCGCCGATCCGGACGCCCCGGGGGGATTTCGCCGCCATTTACCACGAAGGACGCATGACGGAAAGGATCCGGCTGGACCGGATCGAGAGCAAAAGCCTGACGGTGCGCGGAGGGACAATTGTGGTCCGGGTGGATCAAGGGAGTGTCCGTGTCGCCGAATCCCCCTGCCGGCATCAGGTCTGCTGCCGCTCCCGGCCCATCGCCCTGTCCGGACAGCGAATCATCTGTGCGCCCAACCATCTGCTGCTGGAAATCCAAGGCCCGCAGGGTCTCGACACCGTAATCGGCTGACCCTGATCGAATCTCCAGGGAATCCCGGTTTATTTTTCAGGGCAATTCCAGACTATTATCCGTGTTTAAAACAACCGTTCGGCTCAGGCGCATAGCCCTGATCCCATGCGTCACATGGCCGGGGGCAATCAGGAATTCGGCCCGACTACACCGGGATCCCTCGGCCTTGATTTGTTGCCCCAGCACGCATATAATGAATATTCAGTAGCGAGGAGGACCACAGCATGGAACCCCTCTTGTTCGCCGGGCTGGATGTTTCCACCCAGAGTTGTAAGCTGGTGATCCTGGACTGGGCGGCGCGACGCGTGATCCATGTCGACGCCGTCCACTATGACCGAGATCTGCCCCACTATCAGACCCGCAATGGGGTCATCCCTTCCTTGGATGAGAGGATATCAGAATCAGATCCCCGCATGTGGCTGGAAGCTGTGGACCTGATTATGAAAAGACTGGCGTCATCGCCGGTCCGCCAAAATTACATCCGCAGCATCTCGGTATCCGGACAACAGCACGGGCTGGTGGCGCTGGCCGAAGACGGCAACCTTGCCCGTCCGCGCAGCAAGCTCTGGAACGATTTCTCGACCGAAGACGAGTGCCGCCTGCTCACCGAGGCCGTAGGCGGGCCTGGGGCCATGATCCATGAGGTGGGAAACACCCAGCGCACCGGTTACACCGCGGCCAAAATTTTTCACATGGTCCGGCATGAACCCCAGGTCTATCAGAAAACAGCGACTCTGTTTCTGGTCCACAACTACATCAACTGGTATCTGACCGGTGGGGTCAAGGTCATGGAGCCGGGAGACACGTCCGGGACCGCCCTCTGGAATCCACAAACGGGGCAGTGGTCGCAAAAAGTCTTACAGGCCATCGACCCCCTTCTTCAAGACAAGCTGCCTCCGGTCCTGCCTTCCGATCGGAGCATCGGCTTGGTGTCATCTGAGCTGGCAGCACGCTTCGGGCTATCCTCCCAGTGTACGATCGATGCGGGGAGTGGGGATAACATGTACGGTGCCGTGGGGACCGGGAACGTCCAACCCGGAATCGTGACCGTCAGCCTGGGGACTTCGGGAACCGCTTACACTCAAATGAAGACGGCCTTCATCGACCCACAGGGCGAGATCGCCGCCTTCCGCGACAGCACGGGGCACCACCTCCCCCTCTTGTGTGTTTCCAACCTGGCCAATGGATACAATGCGCTGCTCGAGCAACACTCGCTGGACCACGCCGGCTTCAACCGGCTCATCCGGAAAACTCCGGAAGGAAATCGCGGACGCGTGCTCCTCCCCTGGTACTCCGGCGAACGCACTCCCGACCTGCCGCTGGCTTCGCCCATATACTTCGGTTTCGCCCTGACGGACTTCCGCCCCGAGGTTCTCGCTCGGGCGGTGCTGGAGGGCCACGTCCTGAACCTTTACGAGGGATTCCGCCGCATGCCGGCCAAGCCGCGGGAGGTCCGTCTGACGGGAGGTCTCTCACAGTCGGAATCATGGTGTCAGTGTATTGCGGATATCTTCGACGCCGAGGCGGTTCCGGTGGAGGGCGAGGGGGCGGCTCTCGGAGCGGCGCTGCACGCGGCCTGGGTTTGGATGCGTGAGCAGGGTGATGAGCTCTCGCTGGAAGAGGTCACGGCGCCCTTCGTGCTTAAGACCGAAGCGCGCCGCATGCATCCTCGGGCCGGCGCCCGCCCCGCTTACACCCTACAAAAGCGGCTCTTCCATGCCTTGGCCCAGCGCGCCCAAGGCAAGCCGGGGGAGGATCCTTTCATCCTGCAGAAACAGCTCGCTCAACTGGCGTCCGGCCCCGTTATCCAGGCATAAAATACACCGGCGCCATGCGCGACGCCCCCTCTTCGGAGGGCATCACCCTCTCTTCGGATTCCACTCTCCCCTGGCGACCGCCGGGACATAGGTCACCAGATCGGGGGGAGGGAAAATGATGGTCCGCTCCTGCTCGGCGCTCATGTATGCCGTCATCAGCAACTCCGTCACGTTGACGCCGTCGCTGAAATTCTCCTCCGGACGCTTCCCATCCAGAAACGCCCGGACCATATGCCGGTTCTCGTCGGTGTATCCGTACTCGGTCTCCTCGCTGCTGATAACGGGCATCAGGCCGATCTCGGCGTTTTGTTTCTCAACCAGATCCTCTCCCTGGCTGCCTTTGACCTCCCGGCTGAAAAACACCTTAAGCCCGGAATCCAGCGTGTTGATCTGAAGGGCATATTCCGGCCCCAGGAGTTCCATGCTCAGGCGCAGGCCAGCCCCCACATAGCACCAGGAGGTCGTGGTCTCTACAATGAGTTTTTCTCCGGATTCTCCTCGATATTCGATCAGCGAGCGGGCAAAGTCCTCGGCCGGGCGTTGGAGATAGTCGGTTTTTCCGCCGCTGCCATCGGCCAGGATCTTGGCATAGTGCGGGATCTGCCACTTCAAGCAATCGGTGTATGCCGTCACCTTGACCGGGGTGATCACATCCCGATCCGCGCCGGGAGGAGTCAACATGAAGCGGGCCTCTTCCACGGAATGACACATCATGTCATTCAGGACGCCGCCGCCCTGAAGCTCTCCCTCCCAAAACCAGGGCATATGGGGGCCGCTGTGCTCTTCCGCGGCGCGGGCCAAATAGGGCCGTCCGGTGGTGGCCGCTCCCCGGGCCCAAAGAATCTCCTTGCCTCGCACCACGGCGGGTGAAAAGACCTGGTTTTCCAGGTACCCGTCCAGGAGATTCGCCGTCCGGGCCAATTCCAGCATCCTGCGTGCTTCAGCCGCATTGCGGCCCAGAGGCTTCTCGCAGGTCACGCCGATCAACTCTCCCCGCCCGTTCTCAACGGTCCTGACAATCTCTTCCATGACCTCGAGCCGGGTGAAATTGGGCGACAGGATCCAGATGGCGTCGATGGCCGGATCGGCTACCATGTCTGTAATAGAGGCGAACACCCGGGGCTCTCCCACTCGCAGGCGTTTGGCAAGGGCCGCTGCCTCCTCGGCCCGCGGGGCGTGTTTGTCGACTATTCCGAGGATGTCAGCATCCCGGACTCCCACCCAGGATCGGATATGGAAATTGCCGATAAATCCCGCTCCGATAAATCCAACTCCCAGTCTTTTCTTTTCCATGTCTCTGTCTCCTTTTGGTAACCTGTCGGCATCACGCCGGCCCGGGACGACACCGGCCTTCCGATCTGCTTCCGTGAAATCGATGGATCCGCCGTCCCGGTTACGCCTCCCCGGACTGCGGTTGCTCGGTACGCGCCTCGGCCCGCGGGTCTTTGAAGAACAGCAGGAAGGCCAGGGCGCAGAGCAACGTCAAGGCCACGGGGACCAGGAAGACGCCCGTCCAGTTCGTGGCGCCTTCCGCAGTAAAGATGTTCTGGATCTTGCCGGCAAACAGGCTTCCCAAGTAGTTGCCGATGCCGTAGGTTACGAGCGTGATCAAGCTCTGCGCCGAATGCCGGATGTCCTTGGGCGCCACCGTATCCACGTAGATAAAGGCCGCTACAAAGTAGAAGACGAAGCAGAATCCATGCAACGCCAGCGACGCGATGACCAGCCACGCGGGCGTGCCGACTGCGAAGATGATGTAGCGCAGCGGCCAGGCCAGGACCCCCAGGGCCAGGATCTTGCGGATGCTGGTTTTCTTGATGAGATAGGGAAGCAGCAGGGCCATGACGAAGATCTCCGCCAGCTGAGCGATCGCCATCACCATGGGCAGATTGGCCTGCGAAACGCGGATCTGCGGTGACGAAAGGAAGGGAGCGGTCAGGATGTAGTAGAACATCAGTTCCGTTGCCACCACAAAAGAGATGATGATGAAGATCAGGAAATTCTTGTCGCGCATCATCTTTAGGGCTTCCAGGAAGGCCCATGGTTTGGTGCCCTCCTTCTGGGGTGGGGTGTAGGGAAGGCCGAAGGCGAAGAGGCCCATGCCGAGGGAGAAGATCCCCGCCAGGAAAAGCGTATCGCCCCTCATGGCGATCCCCCCTCCGCCGGCCAGATTCCGCCACATAGTCAGGCCTAATCCGGCTGCGATCCATCCAATGGTCCCCCAAACGCGGATCTGGCCGAACTCCTTCTCCGAGCTCTTCAGGTTGATGAAGGCCACGGAATTGGTCAAGGCCAGGGTGGGGGCATACAGCAGACAGTAGAACAACATCGCCCATGCCATGAGCCGATAGTCAGACATGGTAGAGACCCATATGAGCAGGGCGCCCCCCAGCAGCTGGAGAGCGGCAATGAATTTCTCTCCCGACAGATAACGGTCTGCGATCTGTCCCCCGATAAAGGGTGCGATGATGGTAGCCAGGGGAAGCAGGCTGTAGATGATCCCGGTCTGGATGCCATCGAACCCAAGGTTGTTCTGCAGGTAATCGGACAGCACCGGAGCCCAGGCCCCCCAGATGGCATACTGCAAGAACATCATGGCCCCCAGGCGAAGCTTAACGCTCATTCTTCCCTCGCTTTCCTTGGAATCCGCCTTCGTTCCCCTGCAGGGGGGCTCCCAAACCGCGCCCCGCAGGGCAATCCCGGAGTTGGGGCGGCTCGTTCAGGGTGCCGCCCATCGGCCTCAAGTCCAGCACGAAATATGCCCCAAGATATCTAAAAAATCCCGGGATGTCAATCACGGCCTTGGGGGGATAAAGCCGCGTGCAAGGATTTTCGGCAATGGTTGATTCCGGTCCGCGGCTGTGCTAAAACCAGGGGGAGCCCAGCCATGAAACTCACGGCACTCCTAACTTCCTTAATATTAGAGCTGGCCGCTCTCGGCTGTGGGAACGCTCCCAGCTGGCACAAGACCTCGTTTCTCTATTTCGACACGGTATGCGAGGTTCAGGTCTTCTGCCCGCGCTCGGTCTATATTCACGCCCGGGAAGACATCGACCGGATATTTGCCGATATCGACCGGGTATTCGCTCCCGGAAAGAAGGAATACTCAACTCCTGAAGTCAGGGCCCTGTTTGCCTTGGCCCTTGAAATCCACCGCCATTCCCAGGGATGCTTTGACATCACCGTCGCGCCCTTGTCGGAACTTTGGGGGTTTCACGGCGGTCCGCTTAGGATCCCGACTCCGGAAGCCCAGCGTGCCGCGCTCCAACATGTGGGGATGACCAAAATAAAGTTCGACGAAACCGGCCTGTCCGTCCCCGCTTCCATGGCGCTGGACTGGGGCGGGATAGCGAAAGGGTATGGCATCGACCAAGCGGCTCAGGCCCTGAAGGCCCGGGGCGTTGCACGCGGATTTTTAAATGCGGGCGGCGACATGTTCTGCTGGGGCTCGAATCCGCAGGGCCGCCCCTGGCAGATCGGAATCAAGCATCCCCGTGAGGAAGGCTATGTGGGCGTGCTCTCGATCCGGGATCTGGGTGCTGCCACCACCGGTGATTACCAGCGCTATTTCATGCAGAAAGGCGTTCGTTATCATCACGTCTTCGATCCTCGGACCGGATTCCCCGCCCGCGGGAAACAGAGCGTTACGGTGGTGGGCCCGGAGACCAGCCTGTGCGATGCACTCTCCACCGCCTTGTTCGTCTCCGAATCCCCAGAAAAGATCTTGGCCCGCTACCCGGAATACGGAGCGTTCCTGGTGTATGCCGACGGCGAGCCGGCCTCCCTTGGAAAGCCGTTTCCTTTCAGGCCCGGATTGATGCGGATACCCGGAACCATTTCCGGAGCTGGCCCCAATGCATGGCGACCTGTCGAATGAGAATCAGAAGCGGGATCACGGTCAGGATGGAGATCAGGCCCAATCCGAGCCAGCGGCGCCGTTGCATGAGTCGAGGATAGGGTCGCGTGAAGGCCGTTAGGAATCCGAGGAGCGCCAGCCATCCCAACAGCGCAAGCCGCACCCACAGCCATGGGGAGTGCAGCCACGCTGCGATCATTCCCGCTGCCCCCAACAGGGGCCAAAGGAAAAATCCCGGCTGAGCAATAAGCCGGAGCCATCCGGGCCGGGTCAGATTGAATTTAGTGTGTCCCACCCCGATGTTCCAGCGCACATAGGCCTTCATGGTCGGCCGCGGCCGATGATAGACGGTGAGCTCGGGGATATAATCGAGATAATGTCCCAGTTGCCGCAGTCGACGGGAAATGTCCACATCCTCCCCGCCGTCATTGAATGCCGGGGAGAATCCACCCGCTACCATCAGGGCACTCTTTCGCAAGACGCAATTGCAGCCGGCGATGAATGCCACCCCATCCGGGCCGCGTGAAACATTGGCATCGAATCCGACGGCGCCCCCAGCCGGATGTCCGATGGCCGCCGAACAAGTCGCAAAATATCCGCTGCCGGGAGGAGGAAAAGCATTACCGCCGATTCCGCTCCTGTGGGGATCGACAAGGGCCCGATGTATGATGCGCAGCCAATCGGAGGGAACCAGGCAGTCCGCGTCCGTAAAGGCGACATTGCCGAACGCCGCGGCCTGAACTCCGGTATTCTTCTGCCGGCTGAATCCTTTTTTCTCCGCTATGTATCTGACCCGCGGGTATCGCCGCACGATCTCGGGGGTGGAGTCTGTAGAAGCATCCACGACTATGATCTCATGTCTTTCCTCCGGATAGTCCAGGCGGAGCAGCGAATCCAGGCAGTCCGCGATGTACATTTCCTCATTGAGCGTTATAACGATCACCGTGATTCCGGCCCAATCCCCCGAATCCCTACCAAGGAGGGCATCAGCGTTTTGGCGCATAGGTCAAGTATTCCCAATCCAAAACACAGCCGTCGATGAGCTTATAGTCATATACGCAATCCCGGCAGAACCGAACCGCATCCCGATCCTTTGAAAACCGCCGACGGAAACGCCGGGCTTGGGAGCCGAACCAAATTTCATCGAAGCTCTGGTCCTGGATGTTGCCGAACGAGAAAGAACACGTCAAGTCGAACTCGCAAGCCAGCACCTCTCCGTCGGCGAACAGCGTGGGTTTGGTCCACGGGAACCTGCAGTTGTACTTTCGCGGCCGGCGATCGGCAGAAAAATCGGCGTGATACCGGTACCACCGGTATCGTTCCGATCGCGGGGCAAACCGGCGATCGTGATCCGGATCGACATAGCCCGGCTGCCGCGTGGAATATGCCTTCAAGCTGACCATATCCACACCCAGGTCCCGGGCCAGGTCGCGGAAGGCTTCCGCCTCGTCTTCGTTCTCTCGCGATACCACCATGCGAAGATTGACGATCGGCGTGCGGGTGCCGGATCGCCTTTTCTCCTCCATGAGAAGACGTGTGTTGTCCAGGACCCGGTGAAAATCTCCCCCTTTGCGCAGGCGCGCATAGGTTTCCGGTGTTGCCCCATCCACAGCCACGATCAAGGCTTCCAATCCGGATGCAATCATCTCGCGGGCGGCTTGCCGGGAAAATCGATTCAGATTGGAGCTGGTAACCGACAGGATGTTCTTGTCCCTCGCGTAGGCGATCATCTTATAGATATCGGTATTCAGGAGCGGTTCGCCCCAAGACCAGAGGATGATATAGAGCAGATAAGCGCCGGCCTGATCGATAAATTTCTTAAAGACCGGAAACGCCAGCAGCTGCCGGCCTCTGGTTTTGTCATCCAGGCTCGGACACAGCTCACAATGCAGGTCGCACACTCCGGCGGGAGAGATATGTGCCATATAGGGATACCCGAACGTGTGGGTGAACGGGAGCAGGCGGTTGGCGCTGATACGAAGCAGATTAAAAAGCTTGCGGCGCGATATTTGGCGGGCCCGCATGGGTATGCGGTCGAAATGAAAACTCAGCTCGCGTCTAAAGAGCAAGCTGGCACTGTTTTTCACCAGGAATGCCGGGTTCACTTCATCCTCAACTCTTCATTGACCGCAGACAGGCGATGTGCCAGGTAGCCGCGCAACCGGGCGCCTCCATTGCCGGAGCTGGCGGCGGCTATCTTCTGCACCAGCCTTGGGTAGCTTTGAAACACGTGGAAGAGCTGCGGAGTATCATACGCGACCAACGCACGTTTTTTCTCTTCCATTACCTGCGCAAATACGACCTGATGGTCATCCACGTGCTCGCCCCGGCAAGCACTACGAGGGAAAAGGATGGGGATCTTCTGCATGTGGAGACAGTGCAGGAGGGTTCCGACCCCGGCATGGGCTATGACGATGTCCGCGGCCCCCAGCGCCGACTCCATTTGATCGTAAGCCAGAAACGTCACGGACTTTCCCCTGTAAGGCGAATAACGGGAATATCCTCTCTGGATCAAGGTGTCTTCCGGAAAAATTCCCCGTCCGATTCCGATGTCGATAGCCTTCAACAGGCGGTCGAACGAATGCCGCTCAAATCCCAGGGTCACGAACAGCTTCATAACAACTGGCCCTTGTAACGCGCCTTGCGGTATTTTTCTGCCAACTCTGGCCACTGCACCAGAAATTCGTCTGCCAAAAGATAGATCATTCGCCCGGTGAGGGAGATCTGCCGTATTCGCGCCAATGACTCGATATAGAAAGTCTTTATGCCAAGGAGCTTGGCGATGATAAAAAAGGGCACGCACACACCTGCTCCGGTCGAGACCAACACCTGGGGTTTCTCCCGTGAAAGGACCTTCCATGCCAGATAGAAATTGCGGAAAAGGTTTTTAATGCTGCGGTTGGTGGGGGCATAGGCCGCGTATACCTTTTCCTCATGTAAAACGACTTGGGTATCTTGAGATTTGAACGTCACCCAGAATCGATTCTGGGTTTTCCACGCCTCATTCAGGCAGTAGAGCTCATAGAAATGGCCGCCGGAGGAACATACCAGGCATACGGTCATGATCTCACGCCAATCCTTCCTTTCCGTCTTCCGGAACCCATAGGGATAGGCTCCGACCCAACAACCGTTCGAGGTCCTCGACCTCTTCACGGTATTCTGCCCACAGTCGAAGGCTCAGGTCTTTCGGCATTCGTTCCGGCCGGAGTAGTTTTCGTTTGAGACGATATTTTAACGACCTTCTCGATCGGCGGGGCAGGAAAGGCTTGACCAGCGCCTTCAGAGCATTGGGCTGGTAGACTAGACCCAATACCGCCTCGGAGGCGCGGTTTTTAGGCCGTCCGGAGATATTGATTTTCTGCCTGCCTGCCTCCCAGGTAACCGGCTCCACACCCAGAAAGTCAAAGACCGAGGCCAGATAATCGCTTGCTGGTTTGAAAAATTCCTCAAATATCAGGACTTTGACCTGGTTAAAGTTATCTAAATATTCTTTCACCTGTGCGTAGTATCGGCTGAACCCGAGATAATCATAGCCCGGCGAATAATTCTCCTCCCTTCGACTTCGGACGACATCCGGGCTTACCGCTTCCTCAAACGGCTTCTTTTCTCTTTTTTCTGAAACATGGAAAATATATTGCGACCAGGCCCGTGCCACCGGGTTCCTCAGCATGACGAGAATTTTAAGCTCCCGGCACCTTTCTCCGTAAAGCCTTTGGAGGTTGCATATGACCCGGCTGTGTTCAAACAGATACCAAGTCGATGCCTCGCCCAGGATCTGGTCTTCGCCGGCCGGCTGAAAAAGTTCGATGTAATCCTCAAGATCGGAAACGACCCAGTCCAAATGGGCCCCGGCCCTCCGCATGTCGCGAACGGGTATACGATTCCAGCGGCAGAAGAACATCGGTTCTTTTTCCAGGGGCATATAAATCCGGGGATGACGGGAGAGATACGTATAAAGGGCGCTTGTCCCGGACCTCGAAGCTCCCACGATCAGAAAATCCGGCACGTGCAAAGAAGATCCCAAGTATTCGATCTGCATCGGCCCGCATACCCGCTATGGAATTGAAAAAAGACGTGAATACCCTAAAACAAGTCCCGGAAAAATTCAACCGGAAAATTGGCACGGCCCACTAGATTTTCATCGGCATCAAGACATATTTGTAATCAATCTCGTCCTCAGCATCCGTCCGCATCAGAATGGCACTGTTTTCATCCTTCATCTCGAATCGGATCTTTTCGACTTTGACTGTGGTCATGAAATCCAGCAGATACTGGGCGTTGAATCCGATTTCGATTCCTGCACCGCCATACTCGATTTCCACCTCGTCTCGTGCTTCTCCAAGTTCGGGATTGGAGGAGAATAGTACGATCCGGTCTTTTTGGATGTTGAATTTGATTCCCTTGGACCGCTCGGCCGACAACAGCGAGACCCGGCGGATGGCGTCGGCTATCTCTTCCCGATCCAAAACCACTACATCGGGATTAGCCTCGGGAATAACCGCCTCGTAGTTGGGGAATTTGCCTTCGATGATTCTCGATATTAAAGTCCGATTCTGCACTCGGAAAAATAGGTTATTTTCATCCATATCGAAGTTGAGCTCCTCATCATCGAACTTCCTCAGTTCATTCAAGGTCTTTTTTGAGACAATCCCGCGCACTTCCTGGTCTAACTTCAGGGTTTCTACGGGAAGCAGGGTGTAGGCCAGGCGATGGCCGTCGGTGCTGACCAGCTCTATTGTGCCGTCCTTCAGGATCATCAGTGCACCATTGAGGTAATACCGTTGCTCTTGGGTGATCGCACAGTAGACCCGATCAATCATATCCTTGAATTTTTCCAAGGGTAATATGATATTTTTTTCAAATTTCGGCTCCGGCACTTGAGGATAATCCTCCTTCGGCAAACAGAGGACCTTAAACTGGCTTGCGCCGGAAATGATCTCCATCATGTGGTTTTCGCTTTGTTGAAAGCGCACCTCATGGGTTCCGGAAAGCGACTTGACGATTTCGAAGATTTTTTTCCCCGACAGGGTAATAGCTCCGGTCTCTTCGACATCCGCTGCGAAATGAGTCCTCAGCCCTACTTCCAGATCGGTTCCCGTCAATTCAACGCGTTCATTCTCAGCCGCAATCAAAATGTTGGCTAGGATCGGCATGGTGTTTCTCTTTTCCACGATGCCCTGTAGGAGCTGGAGTTCTCCCAGGATCTCGTCTTTAGCGATTGAGAATTTCATTTTTCCACCTTTCCTAGCGCTATCTTTCTTATTATCTATATATTCTACATTAGGTTATGTAATAAGAAGAAGAATTGCAAATAAAATGTGAATATCCTCGATATCCCAATGATATATTAGTGGATAAAGCCGATTATTTTGTTCAATTCTCTGTTGAATTCCGGGTCCGTATCTCTGAGTTTCTCGATTTTTCGAATGCTGTGTATTACCGTGGTATGATGTTTTCCACCGAATTTTTTCCCGATTTCCGGCAAAGAAGCCTTGGTCAATTCTTTGGAGAGATACATGGCTACCTGGCGAGGAAACGCGATCTTGGGAGAGTTGTTGCGGGCCTTTAGCTGGGTGAGTTTTATCTTGTAGTGCCGCGCCACCATCTTCTGGATCTTTTCTATGGTAACCAGAGAAGCCGTGGAATCAAGTAGCCCCTTGAGCGCTTCTTTCACCAGGTCCAGATCGATGGGTTCACCTTTCAGCGAGGCATAGGCGATCACACGACGCAGATAGCCCTCCAATTCCCGGATGTTCGAGTGCACCTTGTCGGCAATGAAGAGAGCCACGCTTTCCGCCAGAAATATGCCCTCCATTTCCGATTTCTTCTTCAGGATCGCGATCCGGGTTTCGATATCCGGTGGCTTTAGGTCGGCGATCAGGCCCCACTCGAATCGAGAGCTGAAGCGCTCCTCCAAATTGGGGATCTCTTTTGGGGGGCAGTCGCTGGTTATCACGATTTGTTTCTGGCTGTCGTAGAGGTGGTTGAAGGTGTGGAAAAATTCTTCCTTGGTCCTCTCTCTGCCGGAAAGGTAATGGATGTCGTCCATGAGCAGGACGTCGATGCTGCGGTATTTCTGACGGAAATCAAGGACCTTCCCGTATTGGAGGTGGTTTATGAGATCGTTCATGAATTTTTCCGTCGTGATGTACACGACCTTCAGGCGGCGGTTGTCCTTGAGAACGAGATGCCCGATGGCGTTCATCAAATGAGTTTTTCCCAATCCCGCCCCTCCATATATGTAGAGCGGATTATATGACTTGGCCGGGTTGTTGACAACGGCCGAGGCAGCGGCATGGGCGAATTGATTGCAGGAGCCCACCACAAAATTCTCGAACGTGTAGTTGGGATTGAGGTTGGGGTTAAGCAGGGATCCGTGTTTATTGCGGCGATCTTGCGGTGAGCGGCGTATGAAAGACGTCGGGGTGTCTTCATATATGTATTTGATGTTGAATACCCGGCCGAATAGATCCTGGGAGCAGCTGTTTATGAGGGCCGAATAGTGGAAAGATAGCCAGTCTTTAAAATAGGAATTGGGGACCTTGATATAAAGGGCATTTTCTTCCTGGCCGATATAAAGAGTGGGCTCGAACCAGGTCTCAAAGCCTTTCTGATCGATGCGTTTTTCCAGCGACTCCAGGATTTGAAGCCAAAGGTTTGTTTTTTTAGCAGGATGCATTGTGACCCTCAAGATTTCCACAGAATTATCCACATCTGTGGAAAATTAGCGGATCGGCCCGAGATTTCAAAAGCTCAGGTATAATAGCACTGTTGTTTGGCGAATGCAACGGAAAACCGAAAATAATCAGAAATCGAATCCGATCCAGAACTTGGTCTTCCAATCGGTGACAGCTTGGTAGTCGAAAGGGGATTTTAGCCTTTCCCAAGCCATGCCCTTTACGAATTCGATATGCATGGGGAGGCCCAAGAGAATGAATTCGAATCCGAAACCATAGGATCCAAGGGCTTCTGCCACAAGGTAATCGGGGAGGCCGCGTGAGTTGATGATCGGAAGGACGAAACGGCCGGCGGGCACGATTTCTATGTAGGGCGGGTTCTCGTCATCTCCCGGCCGCGGCAGAAATAGCGACTGGTCCCCCAGCTTGCTGCGGGTCATATCCAAAAAGAGCACGCCCCGGACCGGACCGATGGGTCCGAGGACCGTGTTGGCGGCCGAGATGAGGGGAAAGCGGAGTTCCAGGTTTGCAAACCAGCCTTCGGTGCCGATGATGCTGTAGAAGTTGGCGGAACGCACTTCGTTGTTGCCCCCCCAATAATTCACATAAGAATTCTCTCCCCGGCTCATGAACCCGTCGAAACGGAAGGCGAACAGTGCATCGCCTCCCAGATATAGATATTGACGATAGTCCAGGGAACCGCTGGTGTTCTGAAGGAAGCTGTCGGAGAAGGGCACGGATTGGGTCAAAGACAACCGGAATGTGTTGCCTTTGGCCGGCCCGTAGTACTTGAAGCGCGTGGTTTCTCCCACCAGGGCCATGCCGACCGAGACATTGTTGCCGTTCCAGAAATAGTTGAAGCCTCCGGTACCGGGCCGCACGGCCTGATTGATGTAAGGGTTGTAAAAGTCCTCATTGTAGAAAGAATAACCGGCGAAGGTTTCCAGCCGATAATAGAGGCTGAAGGGGTAGATGCCGGCCAGCTGTACTCCCGATATTTCCCGGGTCGCGATGGCGTCCCGATAGCTTAGCACATTGAACAGGGTGGGATCATAATAGGCATAGCTGGGATAATAGAAAATAGTATAGGAGTATGCCTGGGACATAAACTGAAAGCGATTCCGTTGGTTCAGGTAGGACAGGGAGTAGCTGCGGAAGTTGCGGACCTGATAGGCAGTGAAGTTGAACATATGATCATGGAAAAGATCGGCGAAGCTCAGGGAAGACCCGCCGTAGATGGAGCCGTCGGTGGATATTATGGCATCCACGGGCGGGCGCCCGACAATGTAGAGCTTGCTGAAGCTGGAATATTCGCTGATCTTTTCGTTTTCGATCTCGATTTTGACCGATGGCTCGAAGCGTTCGTACTGTTCCTCCGGCTCCAATTCTTCCGCCCGGATCGTCTTTTCCAGTTCGGGCTCGAATTCGCTCTTAAAAAGTTGAAACGCCCCCTTGTTGAACGCGGAGAATATGATCTTCCCTTCTTCACTGGGATCCGGAATAGGGAGGAAGCATCCCGTGCGCACATCGGTATACCGCATGAGCTCTCCGGTCTCGAGGGAGATGGAGTAGATGTTGTAGGCGTCCCGCATGTCGCCGGCGAAATAGATCGTTCGGGAGTCCTGCGAGAACTCCGGCGTGATGGTGTTGCCCCGTCCGAAGGTCAGCTGAGTCTTTTTCGCCAGATTGTCGACGGGGGATATGAACAGCTTGTCGAAGGCCTCCATCCGGAGAGTGTAGGCTGCCGTTTTTCCATCGGGGGCGATGGTGACCGCCTTTTCGTAAAGCTCATCCTGGGTGAGGTTGAGGACGTTTTCCGTCCCCAGGTGGATCTTGAAGATATCCCGCTGGCCCTCCTCGAAGGCCGTGAACAAGAGCTCTTCATCGCCGGGGATGAAGGCAGGTGAGGAGGGCTGGTCTTTTTTGATCGCGATCTTCTGCAGCAAATTTCCGGTGAGCACATCTATGAGAAAGAGGGCATGTTTTCGTCCGGAGCGCGCGAAAAAGGCGATCTTATCTCCGTCCGAAGACCAGGCGACATCTTTGCCGTTGGAGGGTTCGATCTCGAATTTGATGTATTCATATTTCAGGGAGTAGCCCTTGGTGAGATTTTTGATGGGCCGCCCGTCCTCCGTGCTGAACAGCAAGACGTCCAGGTCCAGGTCCATGACGTTATATGTCACCACCGCCATGAGATCTCCGGAGGGAGAGACGGTGTGGCTGAAGGCGAACCAGTACTGATTGAGCGGATATTCCGGACCGAGGGCGATGCCGTAGTCGTCGGGATTTTCCCGGGTGAGAAACTTGCGGTACTTCTCACGCAGGTATTTATTGAGCTGGTGTGAGAATTGTTTGGAGTCCATGTCGAACGCCCGCTGTATGGGATTCATCCTTCCCATGAGGGGGGAATTTTTCATGGTCTGCCAGAAGTTGCGGACGCCGTTTTTCCCGAACGCGTGTTCGATATAGTCGTACATGGCGTGGCCGAAATCATAGGCCGCGGGTCGGATCAAGGGATACTGAGAGTAAAGGTTTCCGCCCCTGGCGACCATGGGGACGCGGTCGTTAAGCACCGCATCCCTCACCACCAGCTCGGACCACGGCGTCCAGCGTTCGGTGCTGTACTCGGAAAAGCCTTCGAACACCCAATCGGGAGGACGGGTCACCGCATACACGACACCACCGGGACTGCCCCACAGGAGATCGTACTGAAATATGTGGGAAAGCTCGTGGAGCATGAGGTCGTAGAGGTCGTCGACGGGCATGTCTCCCTGAATGGCGACACGGAAAAGAAGCGGCTCGGACACGCCGAGGGCACCCTCAGGAGGCCGGAACAGGTTGGATTGCTGAAAGTCGGTACTGGTCTTGTAATAGAGCAGCGGCACTCGGGCGGAAAGCTGGTGTTTGATCTTGTCGCTGATTTGCACATAGGCGCTTTCGGCGAGGTCGGCTATGGTCTGAAGCGCCTCCACATCCTTGGTGTAGAAATAGATGTCGAAGTGATCGGTGGGATAGGATTCCCAGTCGAAATCGGTGTAGATGATACGGTTCTTTCCGTAGAACCGGGTGTAGGCGATCTGTGAAATTGTGGAGGTCGCTCCCAGTGTCAGCAAGACAAATGCAGCCAGAATAGGCCGGATACAAATCTTCATGGCGTCTCCTCGATCAACGGATGATGAGATATCGTTCCTGGATTCTTTCTCCGCCCGAGATCGCCCGGAAAAGCTTTTCCTTGATCTCGTAGGCCAGATCGAAGAAGGCAAAGTGTGCGGTCTGGTTGGGATTCGTGTAGGCGCGGGTCTCTTTGAATTCCCGTTCAAACACCGCGCTTCCTGTCTCGGAGCTGAAAATGTGGATGTGCATATTCAGGGAAAAAAATTTTCGGGTTTCCAGGGTTTTTCGGGCAGGGAAAGGTTCCTCGAACCGCTTTTTTTCTCTGGCGATCAGGGCCTTCCGGGTTTCCTGGGAAAATTCGGCGGTGCCGGCAAAAAAAAGGGATTTCTTGCGGTCGGGGGCAAGGTTTTTCCAGAATTCCTGGTCTTCGAAGACGGATTCGTCCGGAAGGGATGCCGAGTTCCGTTCCACCTCTTTCCCCAGCCCCACCGACAGTTCGGTGCCGAAGTATTCGCGGATCTCTTGGTTGAGGTCGAATTCCTCGACTTCGGATTTGAGCAGGAAGTCGGTGAGAACGATGCCATCGAAATCTGCCAGATTCACCTCCGGCTTATGAGGGATTTGAATTCTGGTGCGGAAATGCTCTGAGGAGGCGCAGGCAACGGCCCCCATCGCCGCCAGTAAAATCATCCATTTAGGGGCTGAAGTTCTTGACATCTTTTTTTTCCTTTTTTTCCGGCTCGGGGTCGTCTTCGGTGGCCTCCAAATTCCTCTGGAACTTATTGTAGTTGGACTGAATGTATTCGTTCTCGGGATCCAGCCTAAGCGCCCGCTGGTATTCCTGTTCGGCGTTTTCCCAGAGGCCTTTCCGTTCATACGCCACAGCGAGATTGTTGTGCGCAGCGGCAGACTCTGGGTCGGCCTTCAAAACCTTCTGCCAGCGGAAAATGGCTTCATCCCAGAGGTCGCTCTGTGCGGCCTGGATTCCGAATTTCATTTGATTCCGCGGCCTCGCCGATCCACAGGCGGCCAATAGGAATATCGACGACAGGATTCCAATGGAGAAAGAAAAGGTGTTTTTTTTCATCAAACGGGATGTCCTCAAGCCTCTAAATTAAGCCTTTTTTTAGAATTCGTCAAGTTGCCCAGCCAAATGCACCTAAACCTGTGCTTGAGCTGGACGGGGGGAAAATGGGGACAGGAAGGCCGGGAGCGCCACGGATTCAGAGTGTCAAGCGTCACCGCGAGGCTTGGCATTTTATCGATTTTGTGGTATAAGATGGGCTTTCCGAGAATACATCAAGAGTCGAGAGTAACAACATGCCGAAAGTATGTGACGTTTGCGGGAAGGGGCCGGTCTTCGGACAGAGCCTCAGCCATTCACATAAGGCTTCGAAAAAGAAGTGGAGCCCGAATCTGCAACGCATAAAGGCCGAGACCGATTCCGGAGTCAAACGGATCTGGGTCTGCACCCGATGCGTCCGTTCGGGAAAAATCAGGAAGGCCATTTAGTCCCGATCCACCGAAACCACCTCTTTGATTTCCGCGATTTTTTTCTTGATTTCCGAGAAGTGTTTGATGTTGCGGATGGTCAGTGTGAGCCGGACCTCGGCTTTGCCGTCGGGCGATGTTTCAACCCTGGCCTTGGTGATGTTTCCTCCCTGCTTGGCGATGGCTGCCGTCACTTTAGCCAGCACGCCCGGAGTGTCCAGGCCGATGATGCTGAGAGATCCTCGATAGTCTCCTTTGGCGGTATCGTCCCATGCCACTTCCACCATGCGGTGGTCGTCCAGCAGCTCTTTGCGGATGTAGGCGCAGCGCTGGGCGTGGACGGTAATGCCTTTCCCGGCGGTCATATAGCCTATGATCGGCTCTCCCTTGATGGGTGAGCAGCATTTGGCCAGATTAACGGGCGATGCCGGGCGGTCTTGGACCAGGATGCCGGCCGTTTTCCCCTTCATTTTGGTTACCACTTTTTTTAGCAGAGGCTCTTTCTTCTTTGCCAGGTCTAAATCCGAGAAGATTTTTTCTATCAGCTTGCGTTGAAGGATGATCTTCCCGGAACCGATCAACACATAAAGGTCCTCCAGATTACGGAGACGAAAGGGAACCGCCTGTCGGGCGGCCGCCACCAGGCTGGCTTCCTTCAGCTTCCCCGCCGGTATCCTGTATTGGGCGATTTCCTTCTGCCAAAGCGTCCGGCCCAATGCGACATGCTTGATCCTTTCCTGATGGTTGAGCCAGCGCTTGATTTGGTGTCGGGCGGAGGTGGTGACGGCGATGTTCAGCCAGTCGCGGCTGGGGCCGTGGTCCGGAGAGGTGAGAATCTCTACGATATTCCCCGGCTTAAGGGTGGACTTGAGGGGGACACGCTTTCCGTCGATCTTGACCTGGTGGGCGTGCAACCCGATTTCCGAATGGATCTTAAAGGCGAAATCCAGGGCCGTAGCCCCCATGGGAAGGGTAATGACCTTGCCTTTGGGCGTGAAGACATAGACCTCTTCGGGTATCAAGTTGGTCTTTAGGCTGCTGAGAAACTCGCGGGGGCTCTTGCGGTCCTGATAGAGTTCCGCCATCTCACGGAGCCACTGCAGCCGCTTGTCGTCCTTATCCATGCGGTCGGGTCCGGATTCTTTGTATTTCCAGTGTGCGGCGATCCCATTCTCTGCGATCTCATGCATCTCTCGGGTCCGGATTTGGATTTCTATAGTCTGCTTCTTTTCGGTGATGATGGTGGTGTGCAGCGCCTGATAGTGATTGGGTTTGGGCATGGCGATGAAGTCGCGGAAGCGGTATGGGAGGTGCGGCCAGTGCTGGTGGATGATACCCAAGGCCGCGTAGCAGTTTTTGACCGAGTCGGTGAGAAGTCGGAGGGCCATGAAGTCATAGACTTGATCAAACTCGATCGTCTGCCGTTTCATCTTGTTGAAAATGCTGTACGGCCGTTTTAAGCGGAAGACGATGGTGGCCTCGATGTGATTGGACCGCAACTGCTCGTCCAGCCGATCCTTGATCCTCTGCAGGCTCTTTTCGGCATCCTTGCGCAGAGGATCTACCAGGGAGGTGATGCGAAAATAATGATTAGGATCGACATACCGGAAGGAAAGGTCCTCTAATTCGGCTTTGATGCGGCCCATTCCCAGACGATTTGCGATAGGCGCATAGATCTCCAGCGTCTCGCGTGCGATCAGGGTCTGTTTCGTCTCATCCAGGTATTTGAGTGTTTTGAGATTGTGAATGCGGTCCGCCAGCTTGATGAAGATCACCCGCAGGTCATCGGTCATGGCCAGGATGACCTTACGGATGGTTTCCGCGTGTCGGCTCTCAGGCGACGAGGCCTGCATCAGGCTGATTTTGGTGACCCCTTCCACCAAATGGGTGATGTCCGGCCCAAAGGCTTGCTGCAGATCTCCGGCTGTGACATCGGTATCCTCCAGCACATCATGTAGCAGTGCGGCCGCCAACGTGACCGCGTCCACCTGCATGTCCGCCAGCATGTTCGCCACCTCCAACGGATGACTGAGGTAGGGCTCTCCGGAGCGGCGTACCTGGCCCTTGTGGGCGCGGGCTGCAAACACATAGGCCTTTTGGAGGGTGATGATGTCGCGCTCCGAATAATACGGAGACAGCTTGTCCAGAATATCGTTGAAGCGGATCATGCCCGGAGTTCTTCTTCTAATATCCAGTTTACCGCATCCAGAAGATTTTGGGCAACATGTGCGGGAGTAATCCCCAATTCAGTAAGGCGCGATTGGGATTTCCGACCGTATCCCGTTAGCACCAATACCGGTTTAGATTCGATGTTGAGGCCGAATTGGATGTCTTCCACCTTATCGCCTACCATATAGGAGCGCTTGAGGTCGATCCCGAGATCGGAGGCGGCCTGGAGAGCCATTCCGGTATACGGCTTGCGGCAGCGGCAGTCTCGGTCATACAGCGGCATTCGGGAGGACAGAAAGTGGGGACAGTAATAGATGCCGTTGAACAGGGCCTGGCGAGCGGCAAAGTCTCTCTTCATCCGGGCATGAATTTCCCAGAGTTCCGGCTCTTTGATAAGGCCCCGCCCGATACCGGATTGGTTGGTGATGATCACGGCCAGCAGGCCGGCCTGATTGATTTTACGTACCGCCTCGAAGCTGTACGAATATATCTCGATCTGGTCATAGGAATGGGGATAGCCCACGTCCCGATTGATGTTACCGTCTCGATCCAGGAAAACGGCTTTTTTATTCATGACAGCCAAGCCTGGCAGGACGCATAAGCGTCCTCTATGGAAATGGAGGTCATGCATCGATGGTCAAACGGGCAGTCCCGATAGGCGCAGGGCCAGCATGCGACCGGTTTCCGGATATAGGTCGAAGGCTCTTGGAAGGGGGCGGTGACGCAGGGATCGGTCGGTCCGAATAAAGCCACCACCGGAGTCCGCAGAGCATTGGCAATATGCATAGGGCCCGAATCATTGCCGATGAACAAATCGGCGCGGCTGAGGACGGCGGCCAGCTGGCGTAGGGTGGTGCGACCGGTCAGGATCATCGGTGCCGTTTTCATGCTTCCGGCCATTGCCTCGGCCGTCGGCATCTCATCAGGAGATCCGATGATTACGATTTGGGCCTGCTTTCGTTCCTGCAGCTGTGATGCCAGCGCCCGAAATCGATCCGGGGGCCAACGCTTGGCAGTTCCATAATGGCCCCCAGGATGGATGGCTACCAGAGGTTTGGAAGGAACCGCTCCCCATCCCAGCAAACAGTCCTCCGCCCAGCGGACCTCCTCAGGCTTCAGAATAAGGGCCAGAGCCGGGGGCAGTGGATCAAAGCCCAGGCCGGATATGAGCGCTAAGTAATACTCCACTTGATGTGCGGTATCAGCGGAGGGGGCTCGGGGACGAATGCGGCGGGTGAGCAGAAATCCTCGGCCGTCGGTCGAATACCCCCAACGCTCCGGAATTCCGGCCATCGCGCAAAGCAGCGCGGAGGCAAACGAATTGGTGAACAGAAGGCCGGCGTCGAAACCAAAGGCTCTCAACTCCCGTGATGCGGCCCGTAGGCTTTTTGGGCCCAGGCGGTCGGGCAGGCGGATGATCCCTTTAATGAAGGGATAGGAAAGGAAGAGATCGTTGACCCAAGCCCGGCCGGCAATCCAGATCTCGGCATCGGGCAGCCGGTGTCGGAGGCTCTCTATGGCTGGCACGGCGAGCACGGAATCTCCAATCCAGTTCGGTGCTCGGATCAAGAGCTTCATGATACGACCAGCCGTCAGGTGATCCGCGAAGGCGCCCGGCTCTTTTCAGGCGTAGCTATCTTGGAAGGCGAATCCGGTTTTTCGCCGTCCGAAGGCCGGGGCGATTCAGCCTGCGGCGCTTCGGCGGTTTTTCGTGCGTAGTCGGTAATGTACCAGCCGTTGCCCTTGAACTGGATGGCAGGACTGGAGACCTGCTTCTGCAGCGGACCTCCGCAGCTGGAGCAGTTCTTCAGGGGCGGATCCGAGGCCTTTTGTAAAGCCTCGATGACCGATCCGCATTTTGTGCATTTGTATTCATAGAGCGGCATGACGGTCTCCCGGATTAAAGCCATATTATAGCAAATCCTTATGTTATGTCCAGCCGAAAGCAGCCGGGGGGTTCATGCGCTCCCTCAAAATTATCCCCGGATAGGGTTCGCCCGCTGCTTCTTCCCAGGATTTGTATTCTCCGAGTACGCGATGGGGGCAGGAGAAGAGGGAGATTCGAATGGAAGCCACTTACGCCCTTCTGCCGTGGGATGCGTCAACGCTCAACCGGGAACAGGGAAGCTTAGGAACAGCCCCAATCAATGAAAAACCTGGGCCTCAAAGACATAGATCTCGGCCCAGCGCCAGGCGTACTTAGGCAGACCGGCCTTGAGACAGGCCTGCTGGAGAAAGGTGTCGCGATCCCAGTGATTCTCCACCGGGACCTGGGGTAGAAGAATTCCGCGGCGCTCCCCACGGGAGATGATGAGGCCGTGTTTTCCCACTTCAATCTGGCGAGGGTTTCTGATCCGGTGCGGAGGAGTGAGCACGGAGATTTCGATCTCGAGATCTTTGAGCTCGGAGGCCTGGACGGGCGGGAATCTATGATCACGGGTCGCCGCATACACCGCGGCCATGGTCACGGTCTGATAAAGCGGTGCGATCGCCTCGGTGAAGCCGATGCATCCTCTGAGGCGGCCGTGTTTTTTCAACGTGACGAACGCCCCTTGGAAAGAGTGAAGCCCAGGATCCTGCACCCGGTGCTCTAAGATTTGGTTTTCGCGCACCTTAAGCTCCACGGCCGCACGGGCTAGGCTCAGAAGCTCCTGGCGGGCCGAAGGGGCGAGAAGCCCGTCGGATTCATCGGGGAGCGCATAGATGGCGGCGGAAAGGTACCCCACCACCCGCTGCTCATCCCCGCCGGCAGCGGAGGAATCGGCGTACTTGAGAACCTCGGTGTGCGGACGTCCGATACGTGCGGCGTAGAGAAGGGCGGCGACCACGCCCGCCCCCCCACACATGATATTTTCTTGATTTGTCACCTTTTTGATCAATGCGTCGACATCATGATTCTGGAGGAGGTGGATGGTCTGGGAGTCCAGCGCGTTGGCGTCCGCCTTGGAAAGGTAATGAGACATATCGGTGGAGACCAGGATCATAGCATTTTTACCGGGCAAAACTTCCGCCAAGGCCTCAGCCAGCCGCTGCATGCTGTTCCGGGAAGGAAGCCCCAATAGCACGGGGACGATTTTGGCCCGGGGGAGGACTTTCTGGATGAAGGGCACCTGGACTTCGATGGAGTGCTCTTCCCGGTGCGCCGCCGGAACAAACCCGAAGCCGGTCGCGGCCGCCAGGGAATCGGCCAGAGACTCGTCAACGGATATGATCCCCAGGGGAGAGGCATATCCGCCTTTCCCATAGATTGAAATCCCTTGGAAAGCATGACGGTGGGCGACTCCCATGACGACCACGGTCGAGATGTCCAGGCCCTGCATCATTTTGTAGGCATGTGCGGCCACCGATCCCGAGTAGACATACCCGGCGTGGGGGACGATGAATGCGATCGGGGCCTGAGCCGGAGCGGGCCGGCTTTCCACCCAGGCGAGCATGTCGTCCAGGTGCCTAGAAAGCTGATCGGGATTTGCGCCGTAGAACTGTCCCGCCCACACCGGCCGGCGCACACCCTGGCCCAGCAAGGGGCCGGCCAGCACTAGGATTGCAAGAATACCGGCATGCCGCGGATTTTTCATGACGGGCCTTTCTTTGAGAATATAAATCTCACTTCCTTAAAAATCAAGCCTTCCTACCCGCCCCCTCATCTTCCCACCCTACCTTCAGCCAAACCGTTAAGCGAAGCCTTCCTGCCCGCCCCCTCATCTTCCCACCCTACCTTCAGCCAATCAGCTATGCAATAAGCCGAGGCATCCCCATTCTTCCCCTCCCACCTTCCGTCTGGATCCCAATCGCAGATCGCGGATCCTTCCCCTCCAAATGCCCCTCGCCCCGATCGATCGACACGCCCGGCGATGATCATGGGCCGCCCCCTAATCAAAGCGGAACCAGGGCATCTGGAAGTCTTCTCCCTCTCCGGGCGCCGATGGATCTACGGGGAGAATGGACCGCGTACAGGAGTCGGATTTCAGCAAAGCGGTTGACTTTTTTAGGGATTTAAACGAAAATAGAAACTCGAATACTTGAGGAAGTAAGACGATGAAGGCTCTGTGCAAATCCCTGATGACCCTGGCAGTAGTCACGTCCGTTTTCTTTATCGGGTTCTACCTCGGGCAGGAAAAAGTCGTATCCAAGATCCCGAACTTTCAGGATGAGCAGGAAGAAAAAGCGTGATCTGAACGAGACAAATTCTCCCTTCGAATGAGGATAGATTGAATTTCGGTGCGTACGGGATACTTATCATCTTGGGCGCCTTTGTCCTGCTCTTGATTCTGAATCCCAACCTCTCTTGTTTCGGGAAGCGTATCAAATCCCCCCTCTATCCTTTGCTCCGGCGTCGGAGGCCATCGGCCCGCAAGCGAGCCCAAGCCGATGATTACGGATTCGATCTGGGCGGGAGGAAGGGTCATTCCCCCCGAACTATTCCAAAAGAAGCACCGGAAGATAAAAAAATCGCAACGAAAGATTACGGGTTTCACCTCCAGGATAAGGAATCCGATGGCTCCTCCTCCGCCGCGGCGGGCGGATCGCATGGGGGGGGCAGGGACTGACCGTAACGGAAGAAGGGAATGGGGAGGCGGCGAGGGCTTCCGGCTCCGGCCCTGATTCTGTTGCCGCTTGTGCTGGTTGGCTGCGGCTCATCACGTGTGCTTCTGTCACCGGTCCCCAGCCGAATCGAGAGCCTGGAGGGGCACGCCCGCGTATGGCTGACGAATGCAGAGGGCGCCACCCGCACCAAATTCAGCTTTCTGCTGGCGCTTCCTGACCGCGGAAGCATCGAGGTGTCGAACTTTTTGGGGCAATCCCTGTACCGGATTCTGCTCACTCCGGATCAGGCCTATCTGATTATCCCTTCAAAAAAGGTTTTTTGGAGGGGGGAGGAGATCGAAATTTTCGATTTTCTGCTTGGATTTCGGCTGAATCTGAGCGAGATGATCAGCCTGATCAGCGGCGAGTGGCCTCCGGCGGATCAGCCGCGCTGGGATGCCTTGTCGTGGAAGCTGGACCGGGATGAGCAGGGCCGGATTTCAGGGGGGCAAAGACAGGAGCTGCGCTTTTTTGTTGAGGAGTTTGTGGCGGAGACGAAATTTCCCCGCAGCGTGAGGTTCGAACATCCGGTGAATTCCGGCCGGCTCAAAATTCTCAAAATGGACTTCAACCGACCGCTTCGGTCGAAAGCCTTCGAAACGGGGTATTTAGGAGAGCTCACCGAGAAGACCTGGGAAGAAATCCTGGAGCTCCTTAACGATGCGGATTAAATCCTTTGCGAAGATAAATCTGGGGTTGGAGGTCATCGGCAAGCGCTCCGACGGCTATCACGAGATCAAGACTCTCTTCCAAAGCGTTACCCTGCATGATGTGCTGAACTTCCGTGCTTTACCGGATGCCCGTATCGAGCTGCTTGGGACCGATCCCAATCTTTCGTGGGGAGAGGACAACTTGATCCACCGGGCGGCAAAACTGCTGGCGCAGCGGCATGCCTCGAGGAAAGGGGTTGCCGTTCGTGTCATCAAGCGGATCCCGGTTGGGAAAGGCCTGGGGGGCGGCAGCAGCAATGCCGCCATGACGCTGTGGGCGCTCAACCGGCTGTGGCAACTGGGCCTCGACAACGGGCAACTCAAAGAGTTGGGAGGAGCGTTGGGCTCGGATGTGCCCTTTTTTTTAGAGGGGGGATTGTGTTTGGGAACCGGACGCGGAGAGGTGGTGAAACCGCTGCCTGATCTACCCTCTCATGCATGCCTGCTGCTGTTCCCTCATCTGGCGGCGTCCACGGAACACATCTACCGCCACCATCGAGTATCCTTGACTTCCCACGGCAAAGAAAGTAGAATTATGCAGTTTTTAGAGAGCCCGAATCTGGATGGATTGACTAACGAGCTAGAAGCAACGGTTTTTCGTTTTTATCCTCTGATAAAGGAAAACAAGCGGCGTCTCCACGATTGGCGGCCCGATTTGGCTGCGGTCAGCGGATCGGGTTCCGCGGTATTCGGGCTCTTCCGAAGCAAGGGACAAGCCCGGAGGGCCCAGCGGGCGCTCCGTGACGAATGCCGCGTGCGGCTGGTGGAGACTATTTCGCGGGAGCGTTACTGGCAGTCCATAGGTGCTGGGGTGTAGCCAAGCGGTAAGGCAGCGGCCTTTGGAGCCGCCATTCGGGGGTTCGAATCCTCCCACCCCAGCCAAAATATGCCCCCCCCGCGTCCCGATGTAGGGGATGTCAGGCGGAATGGCAAGCTAGCGAAAAGAGGCGACATGAAAGTATTCAGCGGATCCTCAAACGGAGCCTTAGCGCGCGAGATCGCGGACTATTTGGGGATCGGGCTCGGCCGCTCGGTCCTGGAACAGTTCAGCGATGGCGAGGTGCATTTCTATGTCGACGAGAATGTCCGTGCGGAGGATGTTTTTGTGATCCAGACCGGAGCGCATGACCGAAACTTCCACCTCATGGAATTGTTCATCATGATCGATGCCTTCAAGCGCGCCTCGGCCGAACGCATCACCGCGGTCATTCCGTATTATGCCTACGCCCGTCAGGACTGGAAGGATCGGCCGAGGGTTCCGGTCTCGGCTCGGCTGGTGGCGGACCTGCTGGAAACCGCCGGTGCCGACCGGGTCCTGACCATGGATCTTCACTCTCCCCAGATTCAGGGCTTTTTCTCCATACCGGTGGATAATCTGATGGCCCAGGGCGTCCTGGCCGGCTACGTCGAAAAGCTGAAACTCGAAGGCCCCATGGTAATATCCCCCGACGCGGGGGGCGTGGGCCGCGCCAAATGGTTTGCCAAGCTGCTTAATGCGGATCTGGGTATTATCGATAAACGGCGCCCTCGGCCCAATAAAGCCCAGGTGTTCAACGTTATCGGGGATGTGAAGAGCCGGGATGTCGTGATTCTGGATGACATGGTGGACACCGCGGGGACGCTGGTGCAGAGCGCGGATGCGCTGCTGGCCAAGGGAGCGGGCCAGGTCTACGCCGCGGTCACCCACCCGGTCCTCTCGGGCCTGGCCATGGAGCGCATCCGCAATTCCCGCATGGAGAAGTTGATCGTGACCAATACCATTCCTCTCCAAGAGGATTCCCATAATTCCGAAAAGATCGAAGTGCTGTCGGTTGCCGCCCTTTTTGGCGAAGCCATCCGCAGGATACATGAGGGCAGCTCGGTCAGCTCTTTGTTTACCTAGGACGAGGAGGATGATCCTATGAGAAAGATCACCATCAAAGCGGAGAAACGGGAGGTCAGCGGCAAGAACGCGGCGCGCCGGATCCGGAGGGAAGGGAGGCTTCCCGCCATCCTGTACGGTTCCGAATCCGAGAACGTGGCCCTGATCCTGAACAAAAAAGACATTTTTTCCATTCTGAAATCAGATAGCGGAGAAAATACCATTTTCAAGGTTGACTACGATAAGCGTCCCGAGGAAGTCATGATCAAAGATTATCATCATGACACGGTTTCGGATGAGATCTTACATGTGGACCTCATCCGGATTGCCATGGACAAAGAAATCCGGGTGAATGTGTCGGTGGATCTGGTCGGCACGGCGATAGGGGTCAAGGCCGAGGGCGGCTTCGTGGACTTCGTCACCCGGGAGGTGGAGATCGAGTGCCTTCCCGGGGCCATTCCAGAGAGCTTCGAGATCGACATCAGCGGGCTGCACCTCAACCAGGCGTTGAAGGTGGAAGACCTTCCCTTACCCGAGGGAGTGAGGTGCCTCACCGACCCCCAGGCCATGGTTGTGCACATAGAAGCGCCGTCGGTGGAAGAAGAGATCGTCGAAGCCGAGGAAGAGGAAGAACAGATCATGGCCGAGGAAGAGGAGCCGGAAGTGATCAAGAAAGAAAAGGCGGAGGGCGCGGAACGCGGCGATAAGGAGTGATACGTGTGGGCCGTCATGGGGCTGGGCAATCCGGGATGCTCCTACGCCCGTACGCGGCATAACGTCGGGTTTATTTTTGTCCAGCAGCTGGCGGAGCGCTGGGGAACACGGATTCGAAAGCGACGGCATTCCTCAAGGGTGGTCGGGGTGACCCGGCCGCAGGGGAGTGTCCTGCTGGTCATGCCTCAGACCTACATGAATTCCAGCGGCCTCGCTGCGCGGACCCTGGTCCGCGAGTCCGGTATACGGCCGGATCGGCTGATCGTGATCTACGACGACTTTGACCTCCCGCTGGGCGAGATCCGCATCCGAAAGGATGGCAGCGCCGGCTCACATAAGGGTATGGGATCTATTATTGCAGAGCTCGCCACGTCCCGTATCGCCCGCATCCGAATCGGGATCGGTCCGCTTCCATCTGAGGCGGATCCCGTGGATTTCGTGCTTTCGCCGCTCTCATCGGAGGAGAGGGAGAAGCTCGCCGTGCCGTTGGGGAGGGCCATGGATGCCCTCGACATGATCTTGAGCGGGCAAATCGACGCCGCTATGAACCGCTTCAACTAGCGTGGGACGCCATTCCATCGCCATGCACGATCTGGAGGCCGGCCCCCCTGACCTTGACGGCAGGTCGATTTTATACTATAGTGAGCATTCCCATCGCCCCAGGCGATCAGGTTGAACGCTCCTTGTTCCTTCTCCCCAGGGAAGGAGCTTTAGAGCCAAAAGGAGATAGGCATGAGACTCTACGAAACGGCTTTCCTCATAGCCCCTACGCTGGCCGAGGATGAGACTGAACAGCTCATCCAGCAAATGGCCGAGGTCATATCCCAAAAAAAGGGCAAGATGATCAACATCGATAAGTGGGGGAAGCGTAAGACGGCCTACCAGATCCAGAAATTCGACGCTGCGTCCTATGTGTTTTTCCTGTATGAAGGCGAGGCGGAGATTCCCGCGGAGCTGGAAAGACGGTTCAAACAAACCGAGGTGGTGATCCGTTACCTCACCGTCAAAATGGAGCATGAGGTCAAGCACCGACGCCGGAAATCCCCCCGCGCGAAACCGAAAGAGCCGGTTGAAAAAAAGGGAGACGTCAAAGCGGAATCCGGCGAGCCGCCAGCTCCTGAGCCGCCCAAAGACGACAATAACGCTCCGCCCCCCGCCCCACAAGAAGGGGAGGCAGGCGGGGTCAAGAAAGAGGAGAAATAGCCATGCCGGGACCGAGAAGAAGAAACAGCCGTGATTCTCGAGGTTCGGGGCGGAGGTATTTTCCTCCGAAACGGAAGGTTTGCCGTTTTTGTGAGCGGAACGTCAAGGACATTGACTATAAAAAGGCGGATATCCTCAGGAAATACACCCTGGAGCGCGGCAAGATCACTCCTCGGAGGGTGTCGGGGACCTGTTCATATCATCAGCGCAGGGTGACCCGAGCCATCAAGCGCGCCCGACTGCTGGCGCTGCTTCCGTACATTTCCGATTAGATCAGCGCCGGATGGGAGAAGCACGATGAAGATCCTGCTCAAAGAAAGCATCGAGAATCTGGGGAAAAAGGGAGACGTGGTGAATGTTGCCGCCGGGCACGGAAGAAACTATCTCATCCCCAAAAAGATGGCCATCGAAGTCACCGCCGCCAACATGAAAATGATCGAGATGATCCAGAAATCTCTCCGCAAGGGGCTGGAAAAGGAAATGAAGGTCTATCAATCGCTGATCGAACGGCTGAATGCCGTTACCCTCACCTTTGCCCGGAAGACGGCGGATAAGGATACCCTGTTCGGATCGGTCAGCGTCACCGACATTCGGGATGCACTGGCCGAGCTGAAGTTCGATATCGAGAAAAAGAAGATCCTGTTGGATGATCCCATCAAGAGGCTGGGGAATTATACCGTGCCCATCAAGGTCTTTCAGGACGAGCGGGCCGAGATCAAGTTGGAAGTGGTGAGAGAAGGAGAACCGGAGCCGGTGCCCGATGCGGAAGGGCAGCCCGAGGCGTTGGATCCGGAAGCTCCGGTGCCGACTCCGGCTTCCGAATCGATGGCGACGTCGGGAGGGGACGAGGAATCGACGGCGGAGGAGGTCGGAGTCTCCGACACGGAAAAGCCGCCTGCTGAACTCCCGCCGGAAGAAGATTAGGATCCCTCGACCACCGGGAACCGGCAAGGCTCGCGGCTGCCCCCTCGCGAGCGTATCGACGATAAATTTTCCTTTAACAACATGCCGGACATGTGATAAAAATAGAACGGCCCGGCCATCGGTCGAGGGCGCTAGGTCACCGACGGAGGGAACATGGATCTTGACTTGATGTTCTTGAAGAAAACCCCTCCGCACAGCCCGGAGACGGAAAAGACCGTCCTGGGCGGCATCCTGGTCAACAATAAGAACCTCAATGTGTTGCTCTCCATCGTCTCCCCTGAGGATTTTTACAAGGATGCCAACCGCAGCATCCTGGAGAGGATGTCCTCCCTGGTGGACAAGGGACTTCCCATCGACCTGTTGACCTTGACCGATGAGCTGCAAAAGGCCGGAATCTTGGATGAAATCGGGGGGGCCGCCTATCTTTCCTCCTTGATGGATGGGGTCCCCAAAAGCCTGAATATCGAGTATCATGCCCGAATCATCAAGGAAAAAGCGCTCCTGCGGCGCTTGATCACATCCTCCGCCAAGATCATGTCTTCCAGCTACGACCAGAAAGATGACGCCGACCAACTGCTGGAAGAGGCTCAAGCCGCCATCATCGAGGTGGCTGAGCAGCGGGTCAAGCCGGGTTTTGTACCGGTGGGGGCCCTCACCTCCCCCGCGGTCCAGACTATTGAAATCCTGCGCCAACGAAAGGAAGCGGTCACCGGGATCCCGACCGGCTTCCGGGACCTAGATGCCTTGACGGCGGGATTTCACGGCTCCGAGTTCATCGTGGTCGCCGCCCGCCCCTCCATGGGCAAGACGGCGCTGTGCCTGAACATGTCCCAGTACGTCGGCACCCATACCGAATACGCCGTGGGATTCTTTTCGATGGAGATGGCCAAGGAACAGTTGATCATGCGCCTGCTTTGTTCCGAAGCCCAAGTGGACCTGCAGAAGGTGAGGACCGGGTTTTTGGGGGAGGGGGACTTCAAGCGGATACAGAAAAGCGCGGAGGTGGTGTCAAGAGCGCGGATTTTTGTGGATGAGACCCCCGCCCTTTCGGTGGTAGAGATGAAGGCCAAGGCCCGCCGCCTCAAAATGGAGGAGAACCTGAACATCCTGTTTATCGACTATATCCAGCTCATGCGGGCGGGGCCGAGGTATGAAAATCGGGTGCAGGAAATCTCCTTCATCTCCCGATCCTTGAAGGAGCTGGCCAAAGAGCTGCAGATACCGGTGGTAGGGATCTCCCAGCTAAGCCGCGCGCCCGAGAAGGGGCGCGTCCGTCCCATTCCTCAGCTCTCGGACCTGAGAGAATCGGGAGCCATTGAACAGGATGCAGATGTCGTGATCTTCATCTATCGCGAAGAGTTCTACAAGCCCGACGACGAAACGGTCCGCGGCATTGCGGATGTCAGCGTGGCCAAGCAGAGAAACGGCCCCACCGGCAAGATCTCGTTGGCCTTCCTGAACAAGTTCGCCCGCTTCAACGATCGGGAGTTCTATTCGATTGAAGAATGACCCATGTCGACGGCACCAAGGCTCTCGCTTTTGACCGATGTTTTTCGGGAGATCGGCCAGGTGGGGATCCTCTTCGGCCAGGCCCTGACCGCCTTGATCCGCAAACCGCTTGAAAGAGAGAATTTCCTCCAGCAGCTGGAAGATATCGGGGTGCGGTCTCTTCCGGTGGTCTCGCTGACGGCCGCCTTCGGCGGGCTTGTGTTCGGGCTCCAGACATATATCGGATTTCACCGTTACATCGGGGCCGGATCCGAAGCCTACGGCGGTCCGATCATCAGCCTGGGGCTTTCCAAGGAACTCATCCCCATATTGGTCGGCCTTATGGTGACGGGCCGGGTGGGATCGGCGATAGCGGCGGAGATCGGCACCATGAAGATCACCGAGCAGATCGATGCCCTGTACAGCTTGGGCGCCGATCCGGTGCGTTATCTGGTCGCGCCACGGGTCCTGGCGAGCTTCATCATGGTGCCCCTGTTGGTGTTGTACGGGGACATCATAGGCATATTCTGCGGCTATGTCTACAATCTCTTGATGGGGGTAAATCGATATATCTATGTGAAGAACACGCTCCTATATCTGGAGCTCTGGGACGTCCTCACCGGGCTGATCAAAGCGGCGGCGTTCGGGGTGGTGATCGCCGTCATCGGCTGCTGGCAGGGATTGGAGGCCCGCGGCGGAGCCGAGGGCGTGGGGCGGGCCACCACACGGACCGTGGTGATCGCCAGCATATTGATTCTGATCTTTAATTTCTTCCTCAGCAAGGCGCTGCCGGCGAATCTGAGCCTATGATCGAGATCAAAAACCTACACAAATCCTTCGGGGATAAAGAAGTGCTCAGGGGGATTGATCTCTTCATCCGCAAAGGCGAGACCATGGCAGTCATAGGGCAAAGCGGCTCCGGGAAAAGCGTCCTGATCAAACACATGATCGGCCTGATGAGACCCGATCAAGGGAAGATCCTGGTCGATGGGGTGGACATCTGCTGCCTCAGTGACCAGGAAATGTACGAAATCCGCCGTAAGTTCGGCCTGCTTTTTCAAGCGGGGGCGTTGTTCGACTCTCTTACGGTAGCCGAAAACGTCAGCTTCGGCCTCGAGCGATATCGAGATTTCCCTCGCGATGAGATCCGGAGGATCGTCACCGAAAGCCTGGCTAAGGTGGGGCTGCGGGGAGCGGAAGATCTCATGCCCCATGAGCTGAGCGGCGGCATGAAGAAACGCGTGGGCCTGGCGCGGGCCATCGCCTACGAACCGGAGATCATGCTGTACGACGAGCCCTCGACCGGCATCGATCCCATTCGCGCCGACGCCATAAACGATCTCATCATCCGCACCCAGCAGGAGATGAACGTCACCTCGGTGGTCATCACCCATGATATGACCAGCGCCTATAAGGTTGCAGACCGCATGGCCATGCTCTATAATGGGAAGATCGTACAGATCGGCTCTCCCGAGGATATTAGAAACAGTCCCGATCCGGTCGTACAGCAGTTCATCCACGGACGCGCCGAGGGGCCGATCAAAGAATATTGAAGATGGATTGCGACCGGCTTAAAAATAACGGATAGCAGGAAAAAACAATGAAGCGTGAAGTGAAGATAGGGATCTTTTTGACCATTGCGGCCCTCATCGTAGCCACGTTCATATTCATCGTGGGAGACCTGAGCACGCTTTTCCAGAGACCGGGCTATGAGATCTATCTCTATTTCAAATCCGCGACCGGACTCGAGAAGCGGACCGGTGTGCGCCTGGCCGGAGTCAAGATCGGGTACGTCGACGATATCCGCCTGAAGGGCAATCAGGCGGAAGTGGTACTGAGCATCCAGCCTGATGTGCAGCTGCGCAAGGACAGCAGTGCCACCCTGGCGGCGCTCGGATTGCTGGGGGAGAAATACATAGAGATCATTCCGGGCGCTGAAGGCGAGATCTGCCCGCCGGGCGGCTCCATCGCCACCATAGAGCCGGTGGGCTTGGATCAGTTGGGCTCGGAACTGGCGGCGGTGGGAGTGGAGATCAAGGAAACCGGCCGACTGTTGCGGGAGATGATCGGGAGCGAGGATTCTCAAACCAATATTAAGCTTATATTCGAGAACCTGGCGTCCTTTGCGGCCGACCTCAAGGAGTTTTCCCGCAGCAACACCGCGGCCCTTGAGCAAGGCATCCAGAACGGATCGCGTGCCATCGGCAATTTCGACGATCGTGTGCAGGCGCTCGCCGAGAGCCTGGACGATCTGGTGGCGCTTATGCAGGATGTGGTGGCGGAGAATCGCGACAGCGTCAAGCTCAATCTGGAGCAGATCAGGGACCTCTTGCAGAAGGCGGACAAATCGCTGGGGACCCTGGACGAGACATTGAATAAGATCAATAGCGGCGAGGGGACCATAGGCAAACTCATCCAGGGGCCGGAGCTGTATGAAGAAGCCCAGAAGACCATGGGGGATGTGCAGAGGGCCGTGCGGCCGGTGTCGGGCTTTCGGGCTCTCGGCTCGCTGGAATTCAACTATTTCTCCGATCCGGAGGAGATCAAGAGTTACGTGAGCCTCAGCCTGTGGCCCGCGGCCGATAAATTTCTCCTGGGACAGATGGTGCAGGATCCCCTCGTGGACGACTTCACCTTTTCGCTGCAGGGCGGGATGCGGTGGGGAGATCTCGCGGCCCGCGCAGGGATCATGGAATCCAAGATCGGAGCGGCTATGGATTTTTTTGCGCTGCGGGACCGCTTGAGGTTCACGCTGGAAGCCTATGATGTCAATCGAGAAAGATCCCCGCATTTCCGTTTTTATACCAGCTACACCCCGGTGAAGCACATCTCGCTCCTGTTCGGGTTGGACGACTTCGGGCTGCGAAAAAGGCGGGAGCTCTTTTTTGGACTTGGATTCGGCATATGAAGAAGGGCGGATCGTTCTACGTCTGTCAAGGCTGCGGTTCTCACTCCCCCAAATGGATGGGCCGTTGTCCGGGATGCGGAGAATGGAACACGCTGCTGGAGGAGTCGGCCGTTGAGGCTCCGATGGAGTCCGCCTTCCCGCCCTCCGAACCGGTCCTCTATGATGACGTCCAGGAGGCGGCCAAGCAGAAGGTCCAAACCGGAATCGAAGAGCTAAACCGGGTGCTGGGGGGAGGGCTGGTGCTCGGATCTTTAGTGCTCATCGGGGGAGAGCCCGGCATCGGCAAATCCACCCTGCTTCTCCAGGTCAGCCGGGATTTTGCAGCCGGCGGGGACAGGGTTCTTTATGTCTCCGGGGAGGAATCGCTCGAGCAGATCAAGCTGCGCGGGTCCAGGCTGGGAATCCAAGGCGGGGAGCTTTTCTTGCTGGCGGAGACCAACCTGGAGCGTATCGTCGCCCACGCCGAGAAGCTCGCTCCCCGGATCTTTATCCTGGATTCCGTACAGACGGTCTACTCCTCCCAGTTGTCATCCAGCCCCGGAACCATCAGCCAGGTCCGTGAGGTCACCAATCAGGTATTCCGGTATAGCAAAAAGAACGAGGTTTCTTCGTTTCTGGTGGGCCACATCACCAAAGAGGGGGCATTGGCAGGGCCCAAGGCCCTCGAACACATGGTGGACGTGGTGCTGTATTTCGAAGGGGAGCGGGATCACCGCCACCGGGTGCTGCGGGCGCTGAAGAACCGCTTTGGGCCGGTTTCGGAGTTAGCGGTTTTCGAGATGAGCCGCTCCGGACTGGAAGCCATCGCCAATCCCTCGGCGTTTTTCCTCAAGGAAAGGCCCAAGGATGCGGCGGGCAGCGTCGTGGTCTGCACCTTGAAGGGATCGCGACCTTTTTTAGCGGAGATCCAGGCCCTGGTTTCCTCCACCCTGTTCTCCGGAAATCCCCGCCGGATGTCTCTGGGCCTTGATCACTTCCGCACCGGCATGCTGCTGGCCGTGATCGAAAAGCAGTTGGGATTCGGCTTCGGCGGCGATGACATCCACCTCAACGTCGCCGGAGGGCTCAGCATCGATGAGCCGGCCGCGGACCTGGGGGTGGTGTCGGCCGTGGTCTCGTGCATCAAGAATCGGCCGGTCCCGCCCGGCTTGTTGATCCTGGGTGAAGTGGGTCTGAGCGGGGAGGTCCGATCCGTGAGCCAGCCCGTCACTCGGGTCAAGGAGGCCGCCCGGATGGGATTCGAGACGGTGGTGCTTCCCCGCGGCAACTTGGAGCATCTGGAAAAGGAGGACCTTCCCGGGACGGGCGTGCACGGAGTCCATCATATTCGGGAAGCGTTGGGAATCATATTTTGAATTTATTATACATAACGAGGTTTACCCATGAGCATTCTTATTTTCCGCCTGGCGGTGGTCGCCCTGGTCACCCTAGCGGGATATTTTTTCCCGCCCTTCAAGCTCATCCCGACATACGGCGCGGTGACAGGTTTCGGGCTGAGCGTGTTGATCGTGCATCTGGAAACCCGGATCCGCAAGAGCCCCTTCAAGACGATTTGGAGCTCAACCTTAGGCACCTTTGCCGGGGTTCTCCTGGGATGGATCCTGGGTACGGTGTACCGGACCATTTCGAATGACGAGGCCACTTCTTCGTTCATCCGGATCTTCTTTCTGGTCATCATGCCCTATATCGGCTTCTTGGTCGGCACTAAAAAATCGGAATGGCTGATTCCGGCCCACCTGATGCGGTTTTTCAAGGAGAAGACCGAAGGCCGCACCTACAAAATTTTGGATACCAGCGTCATCATCGACGGCCGCATCGCCGATATCTGTAACACCTCCTTCATAGAGGGCACCATGATCGTCCCGCAGTTCATCCTCAAGGAGCTGCAACTGGTGGCGGATTCCTCCGACAGCGTCAAGCGCCAGAGGGGCAGACGCGGGCTGGAGGTGTTGGACCACCTGCAGAAGTCCAAGGAGGTCCGCGTGGTCATCAGCGAACTGGATTATCCGGACGTGGTGGACGTGGATTCTAAGCTGATCGAATTGGCCAAGCATATGGACGCCAAGATCGTCACCAATGATTTCAATCTGCACAAGGTGGCCAAACTGCAGGGCATTCCCGTCCAGAACATCAACGAGCTGGCCAATGCCCTGAAACCAGTGGTGCTCCCCGGAGAATCCATCAAGGCCTTCATCCTCAAGGAGGGGAAGGAGAAAGACCAAGGCGTAGCCTACCTGGATGACGGCACCATGGTGGTGGTCGACAACTCGCGCCGGATGATCGGCCAGACCATCGATGTTACCGTCACATCTGTGCTGCAGACCACGGTGGGCAAGATGATCTTCGGCCGTTACAACGGCGAATGAGAAGGAGGCAACCGTGATGTCATCCAAGTCCGAAAAATTCGAATTCCAATCCGAGGTCAAACAGCTCCTCAACATCCTGGTTTACTCTCTGTACAAGCACAAAGAAGTGTTTGTCCGGGAGCTGGTATCCAATGCGGTCGACGCCCTCAACAAGGTCCAATTCGAGGTCCTGACCAAGGAAGAGGTGGAGGACAGGGATGCCGAACTCCGCATCGACATCCGCTTCAACTCCGCCCAGAATACGCTGATCATCGAGGACACCGGAGTAGGCATGACGAAAGAGGAACTGGTGGAGAACATCGGCACCATCGCCCATTCGGGGACCATGGATTTCCTCAAGCGCTTGGCGGAAACAGAGGAAAAAGACCGAGTGGAACTGATCGGAAAGTTCGGGGTCGGGTTCTATTCCAGCTTCATGGCCGCCAAGGAAATACACCTTACCACCCGCTCCTTTCGCAAAGGGAGCCGGGCCTGGCTGTGGAAGTCAAAGGGAGGCGCATCATACACCATTGAGGAGACCGTTAAAAAAAGACGGGGCACTCGGATCGAATTGTTCCTGAAAAAAGACGAAAAAGAATTTCTGGAGAAGCCGCGCATCGAGGGAATCCTGGCCCGCTATTCCAAATTCGTGCCCTTTCCCCTCTATGTGGAGGGCCAGCGGCTGGAGGTCATGGAGGCCATCTGGTCCCAGCCCAAATCCACCCTGAAGGATAAAGACTACACCGAATTTTACAAATTCCTGGAAAACACCCAAGAGGAGCCCGAAACCTGGCTCCACCTGGCATCGGATGCGCCGGTGCAGTTCAGCGCCATTCTCTACGTTCCCAAGACTTCACCCGAGTTTCTGGGCCTATTCAAGGCCGAACCGGGAGTCGACCTGTACTCCCGCAAGGTGCTCATCCACAAGGGCAGCAAAGAGATCATGCCCGAGTACCTGCGGTTTGTGAAGGGTGTCATCGATTCCGAAGACATCCCTCTTAACATTTCCCGAGAGACGGTTCAGAGCCATCTCAAGATCGACAGGATCCGAAAGCATATCCTGAAGCAGATCTTCTCCCATTTTAAGGCCATCAAACAGAAGGATCGTGATAAATACCTGAGGATCTGGACTCAATTCCATCGGAATATGAAAGAAGGAGTGGCCACTGATCCGGAGAACAAGGACAAACTTGCACCGCTGCTGCTCTTCCGCTCATCGAAGCAACCGAAGGATGAGTGGCTGGATCTCAAGCAATATGTCGGCCGCATGCCGCAAGATCAGAAAGAGATCTATTATCTCACCGGTCTGGACCTCGAGGCCCTGGAGAGGGATCCCGCGTTGGAGGCATTCCGGAAAAAGGATTGGGAAGTCCTGTTCCTGGACGATCCCCTGGATGAGTTTGTGGTCGAACACCTACGGGAGTTCGAAGGCAAGCCCTTCAAGCCGGCGCAAAGCGCGGACATAAGGGTCGAGAAGGAAAGCGCCGCGGACAAAGACTACCTCAAGCGGGTTGATGGATTCGTCGCCTTTCTGAAAACCACCTTCGGCGGACGGGTGGCGGAGGTCAGGATCTCGGAGCGGTTGGTGGACAGCCCCTGCCTGCTGGTGGATCCATCCGCCGGGCCGTCCATCCAAGTCGAAAAAATCCTGAAGATGGCACACAAGGATTACCAATTCACCCGTAAGGTTCTGGAGATCAATCCCGACAATGCACTCATCCAGGAGATGGTGCGGATCCATGCCGCCAAGCCCGGGGTGCCGCTGCTCGAAAAGATGGCCCTGCAGCTGCTTGACAACCTCCTTTTGCGCGAAGGGGTGATGACGGACATCGAGTCCGTGGTCCCGCGGATCCAGGACATCATGCTGCAGGCCGCGAAAACGGTGCGGAGCCCATCCAAGCCGAAGGTATCCAAAACGAATCCATCCAAGCCGAAGGCATCGTCAAGGTGAACGATCATGCGTACGGCAGTGATTGTTGTGTCTGCGGGGCGGGGCCGTCGTTTCGGGGGCCCGAAACACGAGGCCCGGTTGCGGGGGCGGCCGGTGCTGGATTGGTCGCTGCAGGCCTTTCAAGCCGTTCCCGAGGTCGACCGAATGGTCCTGGTGCTGCGAGATCCGGCATCAGGCGATGCGTATGTCAAGCGTTTCTCGAAGATCGTGTCCGTGGAGCAGGGAGGGGCGGAGCGTCAGGACTCCGTATGGGCCGGCTTTCAAGCCCTTCCGGAACATGACAGCGAAATCGTCCTGGTGCACGACGGGGCCCGCCCGTCGGTCGGTCGGGGGCTGATTCTTCGCGTGATCCGTGCGGCTGCGGATTTGGGGGCCGCGGTTCCGGTAATTCCGGTGCAGGACACCTTGAAGGAAGTGGCCGGGGAGAGGGTCCTGTCCACTCCCGATCGAAGGCGATTCTTTCTGAGCCAAACCCCCCAGGGATTCCGGTACTCGATCCTCAAGGCCGCTTTAAACGAAGCCGAGGGCTCTGGGTTTAGAGGGACGGATGAGGCCCAGTTGGTGGAAAGGCTCGGCCATCCGGTGGCGACCGTGCCCGGTGAAGCCGATAACATCAAGATCACCACACCGATGGATCTCAAAATCGCGGAGGTATGCCTTGAAGTTTAGGACTGGAATCGGGTACGACATCCATCGGCTGGAGGAGGGCCTCCGGCTCGTGCTGGGCGGCATCGATGTCCCTTTCCCCAAAGGATTGGCCGGGCATTCGGACGGCGATGTCCTGATCCACGCGATCATCGACGCCCTTTTGGGGGCCATGGGGGAAAGAGACATCGGACAGCGCTTTCCCGATACCGATCCCGTATATCGAAATGTCCGCAGCACAGAACTGCTGTCGTCGGTCGCAGATCTGGTCAGACAGGCAAATTATGTGATCGTGAATATCGATTCCATAATCATCGCCCAGGCCCCGGCCCTCAATCCCTATATTCCGGATATGAAAAACGTTCTGTGTCCGCTCCTCGGCCTGAAGCCGAATGAGCTGGGGATCAAGGCCAAGACCCGGGAAGGATTGGGCGAGATCGGACACTCCCGGGCTATCGCCGCCTGGGCGGCAACGATGCTTGAACTGAAGCCCTAGCGAGAGGAACTCATGTGTTTCCGGTGCTTCCGGGGTGTCGGGGGGAGGGGGCCGGGACCGGCTGAACCAATCCTGTCGAGCCGCTCTTGAAGAAAGAGAGGAGAACGCTCTCAAGAGCCGGGGCGTTCAGCCAGTCCCTATAAACTATAAATATATATCCAAGCGTCCCGGTCCATTCCGGTACGCGCCGGTTATCCATCTCTGAATAATATCTGTATCTTTTGCTCATTTCATATATAAAGACGCCTCTGCGTGGACAATGGTTTCCCGACGGCGAATTTGCTCCAACGGGGAAGGATGAAGCCGGCCGGGTGATCTGCTATACTAGAAGCTCAGGAGAAGAGAGATGGACGATCGCAAAGTGCGGGTGCGGTTCGCTCCCAGCCCGACCGGATTTCTGCACGTGGGGAATGCCCGGACCGCACTCTACAATTGGCTCTTCGCCCGGAAGCGGGGGGGGGCGCTCGTACTGAGAGTGGAGGACACCGATGCGGAACGGTCCGCCCCCAAGTTTGAAAAAAGGCTCATCGAGGACCTGCTCTGGCTCGGCCTGGACTGGGATGAAGGGCCGGATGTGGGAGGCCCTTTCGGGCCGTACCGTCAATCCGCCCGACTGGAGATTCATTCCCGATATGCCCGAACGCTGCTGGCAAGCGGCAAGGCCTACCGGTGCTTCTGTTCCCCTGAGGCGCTCGAAACGGAACGTCAAGAGGCATTGGCCGGAGGCCGCACTCCGGTATACAGCGGCCGGTGCCGCTCCCTGTCCGTTATGGAGGTTCAGGATCGCGCGGCGGCGGGGGAACCGGCGTCGGTACGCCTGCGGACGCCCCGGGAGGGAGAGCTGACGGTCGAGGATCGAGTCCGCGGCATGGTGAGCTTCGACCTTTCGTTGGTCGGCGATCCGGTGCTGGTTCGTTCGTCAGGTAGGCCGGCGTACAATTATGCGGTGGTCATCGATGATCACCTCATGCGCATCTCCCATGTCATCCGTGGTGAAGATCATCTCGCCAACACCGTGCGTCAGATTCTCACCTATAAAGCCTTGGGATTTCCCCTCCCGGAATTCGCACACCTTGCGATGGTAATGGGAGAAGACAACACCCGTTTGAGCAAGCGCCACGGGGCCACGTCGGTGAACCAATTCGCCCGGGACGGGATCCTGCCGTCCGCGCTGTTCAACTACCTGTGCCTACTGGGATGGGCCCCGCCGGAAGGCCAGGAGGTCCTGGAACGGGATACCTTGATCCGGCTCTTTGACCTGGACAAGGTGAGCCGTTCGGCCGCCATCTTCGACTATGGCAAGCTGCACTGGCTCAACCGCCAGCACATGCGTCGGCTTCCGACGCGCGCCCAAGCCGAGCATGTCCTTCCCTTTCTTCAGGCCGCAGGACTCCTGCCGGCAAAGATGACGGAATCCCATTGGGATTGGCTGCTGCAAGCGGTGGACCGCTTGGGGGAGCGGGCGGACACCTGGACCGATTTGGCGGAAGGATTCACGCAGCTCTTCGCGTTTTCCCTGGAGAATATCGGACCCCAAGAGCGGGCCGAGCTGCGGGGCGATTGCGGAGGCAGAGTCATCCGCGCCTTCGCCGCCAGGCTGAAACAGATCCCGGATCTGGATTTTGCCGCCTTTGTCGAGATGGCCAAGTCCATCCAAGCGGAGACGGGATGTAGGGGCCGAGACCTTTACCATCCCCTGAGGCTGGCTCTGACCGGACGCGGATCGGGCCTGGACCTGGACAACCTGATCCCATTGGTGGAGTCCGGGGCGCGGCTGGATTTTCCCCAGCCCATGAAAAGCTGTTCCGCCCGTATTTCCGAGGTGTTGGCGTACTTGGACCGATAGGTCCGCGGGCCAATTCCGATTTTTTCCGATCACCGATTTGCGGTTGAACGCAAGAGCAGAAGATCGCCGAGATAAAATAAACGAGCCTCCATGAGAAATCTATAATGTTAACAGGGCAATGACAGTATACAACACAGCTCCCAATCCAGCGGCCAAGCTTGCCAGCGGTAATTGGGTAAACACGTGGTCCATCAAGTCGGTACCGGTGGCAAGCGATGAAAGGATCGTCGTGTCTGAGATGGGCGAACAATTGTCGCCGTAAACCGAGCCTCCCGTTACGGCGGAGAAACAGAGAAGGTTAAAGAAGGGATCGGGATTGACCGAGTAAGCCAAAGGCATCGCGATGGGAAAAACCACCGCATAAGTCCCCCATGAGGTTCCGATAGAGAAAGATATGAACATGGTAACGAATAGAAAGATGGCCGGCAATAAAAAGGGAATGATCAGCTTCCCGCTCGTTCGTATAATGAAATTCGCCGTTCCCAGGGATCCGGAAACATTTCCTAAAGTGACCGCCAGCCCCAGAATTATGGCTCCAACAGTAACGCCTTTGCATCCATTGACAAAGCCTTCGATGACGACCTTAAGTCGCATACCTTGATACAAGGCCAGGATCATGGCGGATAGCGCGGCCAATATAAACGCTTCGGATACATACAGCTTGCCGATGATTAGATAAGGCCCGATGGCTACGGCCAAAAGGACTCCAATGGGAATGAGAAATCCCAGGATGGAGGGCTGGAAACCCTCCGGGATTTTGAGTTCGGATAGCTCCTTGGATATCAGAGGCTGGGATCCTCCCCTGTTTAAGTCGCCGGTGGTTTTTACCCGCTCCATAGCCTGTTTCATTCGCTTGCCGTACCACGGCAACTTTTCCCAGCTCAACAGCAGCGTAAATACCAAGGCGATCCAAGCATAAAAATTAAAGGGAATCGCTTTAAAAATATAAGCTTTACTAACGTCCAGATCATAAAAGATGGGTGATGTGCCGACGACGAGTCCTCCGATATAAATCGGCCAGACATTGAAAGGGAGAAGCGTAGCTACCGGTGAAGCGGTGGAATCGATGATGTAGGAGAGCTCTTCATGGCTGACCTTTTTCTCGTCACACACCGGCCGGACCGTGGAACCCGCAAGAATCGTGCTGATGGTTCCTCCTTGATGAAAAAGCACGCCCATAAGATACGCAAAAAACTTGGCGGTACGGCGATCTTTGGCGATCTTGTCACCAGCCCAGCGGGCAAAATATTGGGCGCCTCCTGTCTTGCCCCAGATGCCGATGAGACCCCCCAGGCACCAAAGATAGACCAGCAAGATCTCGCCGTACTTCGGACTTCCAATCGAGGGGATCAGGAACTCCTGAACGATATTATACTTCCCGCTGATAAATCCTCCCAGCAATACGCCAGCGAAGAGGGAAGGGATGACTTCACGGGTAGCGAAACAAAGGATTAGGGTAACCAGTGCGGGCAGGAGAGACCAGAATCCGAAATCATTTAACGTTTCGTTGTAATTGATAAAATCCGTGTTCGCTCTTAAATAGAGGACGACAACGATCCCGATCAGAACAAATAACCATTGAAGATATCGTTTCATACGTTGCTTTATCTAGTTACGTTGTATCGAATTACGTAAATCCTATGTCAGCGATTGGGATTTGTCAATTGGACATTAAGCCCATATAAAAAGTCGGGTATTTTGTGCGCGTGGCTCGAATATCAGCTCAGGCAGTGGACCTCGCCTAAAGCCACGCCGGCTTTACCCAGGATTCATTATAATCAGCCAAATCAACGCTCAAAGCAGGAGAGAGCCGAGAAAGTCGCCGCTGGCACGATCCGCCCGCGGATCGAAGCGGAGCCGCTTTATTGCTCTATTTGAGGCGGAAAGATGAGAATCATGTCAACTCTTTTGTCTTCTTTTGGGTTTTATAATAGCAGGCTCTAAAAACGGTAACGAATAGGGCCTGAATTATCCTGCCGGCGAGGCGGAGATTCCTGAAAAACCGGAGATGGATGAGAATTGCTTTATCGGATTTTCATACTAAACAAGATAAGCAGAAGATCTGAAAATGAAAAGGATGGCATTATTTTTATCAGTGATTCTACTGTCCTTGCGGTCTACATCAGAAGTCGTGTCTCAAACCGCTTCTTTCACTCAAGGCAAACCGATTGAAGAGTACATAGCATTCCTCCAAGACCACAAACAAACGTCGGTCGATTATGTCCTCGGTCTATTTGAAAATGCCGACATCGTTATCTTGTGTGAAAGAGCCCACCCGGAAATTACCCAGTATGAGCTGATTACGGATATCATCCGAGATAGAAGGTTTATTGAAAAGGCAGGGTGCATTTTTACCGAAATCGGGAGAAGTTCGGTGCAGCCCTTGGTTGAAGACCTCTTAATGAACGACAACCTTTCCGATGGAGAAGCCAAGGAGCGCATATTACACATCATCCGGAATCTACAGCACAGTCCGCTCTGGGATTGCACCAACTACTTTAATCTTTTAAAAGATGTCTATTATTTGAATAAAACGCTTCCCCTTAAGGAGAAGATTCATGTCTATCCTTCGAATATGCCTTTCTCGTGGAAGGGAATGACGAAAGAAAAGTACGCAGCTTTCTATAAAAAGAAACCCCGGATCAGAGATAAAGTCATCGCCGAGCAGATCATCGAAAAATACCGAGAGATCATGAATTCCGGCAACACAAAAAAGAAAGCTCTGGTAATCATGAATTACCGTCACGCGTTTCCCCATCTGGACGTAACCATGGGGACACAAGAAAAGCGCATCGATAACGTCGGGGGATTTCTCATGCAGGAATTTCGTGGAAAGACAGCCAATGTGATGCTTAACTCATTCCGCGTTTTGGCCGGCACCACGGATGCGAGGCTGTCCTGGACAGCCCTGCAGAACGGAAAGTGGGATGCGGCATTTGCCCTCGCCGGCAATCCCGATACAGGATTCGATTTCGAAGGCTCTCCCTTCGGCAGCGATGCTTTCGATTACTATCCCTATCAGCACGGCTACACGTACAACGACATTTTTACTGGATTCGTTTTTTACAAGCCGCTTGAGAAGCACGTCATGCAGTACGGAATTCCCGGCGTTTTCAACGAGGCCTTCAGAGAGGAATTCACAAAGAGGCATCGGATTAAAAATGACCAAACCACCAAAAAAGAAATCGATGAAATGATGGAAGAATTAGGAAAGATTTGTGAATTCGGATATGACGATAAAGAACGTATGGGAAAGTCGGACTATAAGGAATTGATAAGAAAATGGTTAAAAAACAAGGATGAGAATTCTTGATGCCGACTTTTGGAAAACCTGAAGCACGGGATGGCGCCGAACTTGAGACTAGCGCCTCCGCTTCGCCTTGAGCCGAGCGATCATCTCCGTCGCGTTCGAGTTCTCTTGGTTGAGCACGAGCGATCGCTCGTAGCAGCGGATCGCCTCTTCGTTTTGACCGAGAGTCATATGCGCTTCTCCCAGGCTGTCCCAGGTATTGTAGGCCTCTGGAAAAGCGCGTGTGTTGAGTTGGAATACCTTCAGCGCCACCCCCGTCTTCTGGCTTTGCAGGAATCCATATCCAAAGCTGTTGACCACGCCCTCGACCTCGGCCGGGCTCGACCGCTCCGCGAGCTCCAGAATCCTGCGCTCTGCTGACTCGGCCCGCCCCCCCAGCCAATCGACGACCGCTCGGCTAACCTCGACCATGAGGCCGCGGTCCTCTTTAACCTGTGCCAAGAGATCCCCGGAACGAGTGATTTGGCCGGCGGCGGCGGCGGCCAGTGACGCGCGCACCATGGAAGTGATATCGGCGATCCCTGCAAGGGAACCGGATTCATCCCGAACCGGTACGTATCGCCGGTGGCTGTCCTCCTCGTGCAGAGAGCCATCCGGTTGCAGATAGAGTTTGAAGGTACCGGAAACCGGCGAGAAACTCACCAGATGGGAATCCGCGGCACGGATCTTCACGGTGGTGAGAGCCGGCAGGCCGAGTGGCGGCGGAGGAAAGGCCCACTCGCCAACGAACTCGTTCAATCGAGTCTTGGACGCCTTGGTGATCATGGGATCAGGTTCGGTCGCGAGCGGGGCCAGCTTCGGATCGGCGACGGGCGACCCGGTGCGGGCCTCGAGTATCTGCTCGATCAGGCCAAGCAGCTCAATCATCGGGGTTCCCTCGCCGGCATAGGTGTCCGCCCTATTCACGATGACCATGTCGCTCTTAGGCAGCGCCGCAATCATCTGGTTTCCGACCCCGAGCGCCGAGAACATCCCGTGACGGGCAAAGCGAGGCTCGCGGAGCACCCACCACATGAAGCCGTAACCCATGACATCCGTGTCGATCGAGTACAGCGCGGAGCTGCGTCGCACCCAGTGTTCGGAGAGAATCTGCGTGTTTCCCCACTTGCCGTCGCGCGCGAACAGCAATCCAAAGCGGGCGGCATCTCGGGCCGACATCCGGAATGGATAGGCCGGGTAGCGTGATTTGTCACGCTCGTAGTGGTAGTAGCCGTCGGAGACACGCCAGTCCTCCATTCCAAGTGGTCGCCCGAAGTGATCGTCAAAGGCCTCGAAGACTTTGTCTCCCGTCTCCTGTTCGAGGATGGTGGCGAGCGTGTTGAAGTCCCAGTTGTTATAGGCGAAATAGCGTCCCGGTCCTTCGCTTCCGCGCGGTCGCGAATCCGTTCGGCCCGCATAGGCTGCCGGATGGAAGACCCCTGAGCGGGCTTTCAAAAGATCGAGAATCCGGGCTCGTCTCTCGGTTTCCAGGAGCGGATCGGGGTGATCGTCGATTCCAAGATCGGCCAGTGTCTTGTTGAGTTCGAGCTCCCCCCGGTCCCAGTAGATTCCATAAAGCGCCGAGAGAAAACTCTTGCGGACAGAGTGACACATGAAACGCCGGTCAACATCTCCCCACGCGACAACAACCAGGCCGTCAGCAACCACCATAAACGCCGCGGATGGCAGGCCCTCCCAGGTGTCATGCGCCGCCTCAAGCTTGGCCGCGTCGAAGCCGGCCTGTTCCACGTCGGCATAGCGCATCCAGTGTTGGCCGGGCACGCGTTCGCCGGCTGTTACCGAGGCCGACAGGCCGATGATGAAGATAAATCCGAAAATGAAATCGCGTCGTCTAGACGACTTCCATGCAATTCCCATGGCCTCTCCTCCTCGGGGCGGCACTCCCTTTGCGGTTAACCATTTTACCCGGGTCGACTTGTCTTCTTGCGCCGGCCCGGAAAGAAACTCGGCGCCCATAGCGGGTCACAGATTTCAAAAAACCATTGGAGATATTGTTTCAACGATGGCTTTATTTGGTATTTTGTTCTGGAATACATAAATCCTATGTCAGCGATTTGTATTTGTCAATTGGGACTTAAATCCTATATAAAAAATCAAATTTTCGAGCTTATGGTTCGATATCACCAGGTACGGATCAGGCCTCGCGTTAAGTCGTGCGGGTGATGTATGGAGTGCTGCAACTTGCCTCAAGCTGGATTTTGTCACAAAAAGGAAGGCAGCGATTTTCGCCCCTATGATTGGATGCGGGGGGCTGGTATTTGATTGTGGTTTTTTTTATGATAGGGCGGGATGTTGAGGAGGTCCACCCCATGGTGAAGCTCGGCCGCATCAATGCCGTCCGGGAGGTTCTTCGTGCCGATTGCAGGAGGGTGAGCCGCATTCTGCTCCTCGAAAGCGGCTCTACTCCCCGGCTCCGGGAGCTGGCCGAGCTGGCCCGGGCCCGTCAAATCCCTTTGCACACGGCATCCAAGAAGCAGCTGGACCGCATCTGCCCCGGCCATCAAGGGGTAGTGGCATTGGTATCCCCCAAAGGATTCATGACCATGGAATCGATCTTACGTCAGGCGGATGTTCCCTTCCTGCTGATCCTGGATGGGGTGGAGGATCCCCAAAACCTGGGCGCGCTCATCCGTACCGCCGAAGGCGCCGGCGTAGATGGGGTCGTCCTCCCGGAGAGACGGGCGGCGGGATTGACGCCTGCGGTTTCCGCGGCCTCGGCCGGGGCGGTGGAGCATATGCCGATTGCGCGGGTCAAAAACCTGGCGCGGGCCGTGGAATACCTGAAGAATTCCGGATTATGGTTGGTGGGCGCCGAAGTGGGGGGCGATGGATCGTGGGATGATTTCGACTACACCGGGCCGGTCGGGCTGGTGCTCGGATCCGAGGGAAAAGGGCTGCGCCCCTTAGTCCGGCGCAGCTGTGACGCGATCCTTTCCCTGCCGCTGTACGGCGCGATGACCTCGCTCAACGTTTCGGCGGCGGGGGCGGTTTTTATGTACGAGGTGGTGCGTCAGCGTAAGCTGCGCGGAAAGCAATCTCGAAATTTATGAGATAATATCAAGGAGGCGAAGATTCCTTTCATCTGGAAACCGGCAAACACACCCCGAAAAAAGGATGCCATCGGGCGGACTTTCGTCATCTGCAATCCCCATTCCAACCGCGATCGTCACCGCCCTCTGATCCCTCGTGAAATCAAGGCTCTGGAGGACGCGGAGATCGATTTCATCTATTCCATCACCGAGAATCCCATGGATGAGTATCATATGGCGGTGGAGGCTATCCAAGACGGATTCGAAACCCTGGTGGCGTCGGGCGGCGACAGCACTGTCAGCAATATCGCCGATGCCCTGCTGACCCATCGGCCGGATGCACGATTCGGAGTCATCCCCATGGGGACGGGTAACGATTACGCCACCGGAAACAGGATTCCCCGGTCCGTCCGCGGCGCGGTCGAGATCCTGAAGCGCAGGAAGGTGGAAAAACGGGATGTGATCAAGATCGAAGACCGCTATGCGGTCAGCCTGGTGGGATTCGGCTTCGACATCACCATGAGTGAGATCCACCTCAACAACAAAATCCTCAAGGGGCCCCTGCTCTATTTCTACTCCATCATCAAGGCCATTTTCCGACACCGAGGCTACTTTATCCGGGTGGAGACCGAAGGCGGCGAGGCTTTTGAAGGCCGGGCGCTGATGCTGAATCTGGGGAACAACCGGATATCCGGCGGTGGATATCCCACCTGCCCCAAAGCCGACATGACCGACGGCAAGCTGGATGTGATGTTTATCGAGGATTGCTCCCCCGCCACCCGGCTGAGGCTGCTGCAGCTGGTCCAAAAGGCCCGGCATCTCGAACATCCCCTGGTTCATTATACCCAGGCTGCAGGGGCGACCGTGTCATGCGAACGCCCCCTCGCCTTCCACACGGAAGGCGAGATGTTCTACACCGACAAGACCGAGTTGACGGCCCGGCTCCTTCCCGGGCGGCTAAACCTTATCGTCCCATGATTTTTTTGAATAAAACGGCGGCCCTGGTCGTATTGATGCTGGTTGAGAAGACAAGATGGCCCAAGAGACGAGTTTGTGCGCTAGCCGGGTCCTTCCAGGGACTGGGGTGAATATCGTGCCCGAAGAAACTTCGACCGAACGACAATTGTTGGAACGGGTCCGGCGTGGTGACCGCGAAGCTTACCAGGGAATCGTACAGCGCTACATGCAGGCGGCTTACTACATTGCATTGGGTTTTGTCCACAATCAGCAGGATGCCCTGGACATTTCCCAGGATGCTTTCGTGCGCGCGTTTCGCAAGATCAAGCATTACGATCCCCAAAAACGCTTTTTCCCCTGGTTCTACCGGCTGCTTAAAAACCTGTGTCTGGATCACATCAAGAAGCATCGCCGGAGGCGCGAGATCCCTCTCGAGGATGTCCAGGTTTTCAAAGAGGAAAAGAACAACCGTGAATTGAAGGAGGTGCTCTGGAAGGGCATTGAGGAGCTTCCCTTTGAGCAGCGGGAGGTTATCATCCTCCGGTATTTCCGTCAGTATTCTTATCAGGAGATCGCGGAAGTCACCGGTAAGCCTTTGGGAACGGTCATGTCTTCACTGTTTTACGCTAAGAAAAAACTAAAAGAAAGCCTAAAGAAATATTGGTATTCGGACTGAGGGTGCCGAGAGGAGAATTTCATGGAGCATGCAGAGATTAAAAAACTCATCGCATCTTACCATGAGGGCGTGCTGGAGAGCGCGCAGGAAAAAGCCGTGAAGGCACACCTGCATACCTGTTCCGAATGCCGCCAAGAGTTCGAGGATATGCGCAAATTCGAGGAGGTCATGCAAAAAATGGCACTCAAACAACCCACGAAGGAAACCTGGGAGGTCTATTGGTCTTCGGTGTACAACCGCCTGGAGAGGGGAATCGGCTGGATTTTTCTATCCATCGGTGCTATGATTCTTCTCTTTTTCGGCGGATACAAGATGGTGGAAGGCATCATCAAGGATCCCGGCATTCCCCTGTTGCTGAAGGTGGGGATCCTGAGCTTCATGGCCGGGATCGTAGTGCTGCTGGTTTCGCTCGGCCGAGAACAGATCTTTGTCCGCAGTCGGGAAAGGTATAAGGAGGTCCAGAAATGATCTTGGTTACGACCGAAGAAATTCCCGGAAAAACCATCATCAAGACCCTGGGTCTGGTGCGCGGTAACACCATCCGGGCCCGCCATGTGGGCCGGGACATCTCCGCGGCCCTCAAGAACTTGGTGGGGGGTGAGATCCGGGACTACACCAAGATGATGGCCGAGTCCCGAGAGCAGTCGATCGATCGCATGGTCGAGGAGGCGGAAAGCCTGGGCGCCAATGCCATCGTGGGCGTCCGGTTCACCACCTCCATGATCATGCAGAGCGCCTCCGAGATCCTGGCCTTCGGCACGGCCGTGGTCGTGGAGTGATCGAATCTCCCCCACCGAACGGAGATCCATGCGGCGGATTTTAACTTTACTGGCGGGCACGTTTCTTCTGCTGGGAGGAACCCGGATTCACCCGTTCCAATACGAGGAGTACGAAAAAGGCACGCTTTCCATCTATTTTATGGAAGAAAAAGTCGGCTACGAGGAATTCACATGGCGCCGGGACAACACGGGGGCCGAATTGACGGTGGAGGGCCGGATCACCAAACCGGTGGAAATGACCGTTGAAGAGATGGTCATCCGGATGGATCCGGATTTCATCCCGACCGCGTTTCGATTCATCGGCTCGGTGGGAGGAGTTGAGCAAGACGTAGAAAGCGTCATTGACCAGGGGGAGGTTCGCACCACCATTCGAGTCGGAGGACAGGAGCAGATGAGCACGGGCCAGATCCGGCGGGATGCCGTTCTCCTGCCCAATCCGGTATTTTCCCCCTATATGGTGATCTGCAAAAGATTCCGCTGTGCGCTTAAGGAGAGCCGGGAGCTTTCCGCCTATATCATCCCGCAGGTGGAGACCACCTTTGCCTTGCACCCGAATGAGGAATCGCCCTGCATTTTGGTCATGGAGATGGGTGCAGCCCAGATCGAACTGGTCACGGATGAATACGGCCAGCTCAACGGGCTCTCGATTCCCGTGCAGCAGCTGCGCGTCGTGCGCGATTGAAATCCAGAGGGAAGTCCCAAGAAGGGGACTGTCCCCATTTCCGCCATTTCCGAAAGATCCTAACCAATTCGCGGGGCGGACCGCGAAATTCTTGACTTTCGCAAAATATGTCTTTAAAGTATACGCATACCGTCAATTATAAAACGAACGTAAGCGCATAGAGATCAAATGAAAAAAGCCATGTTCCTGAGGGATGAATTGCTGGTGCAGGCTAGAATTTCCGATCAGGAGCTCAACGAGTGGGAGCGGACAAAATTGGTCAAGCCGGATGGGGTTGCCAAGGACGAAACATGCTTCTATTCCCGAGACACCCTGGAAAGGGTCAAGAAGGTCAAAAGACTGATGAGCCTCGGCTATCAGCCCGAGCAGATCCTCAAGATCATAAAAAAGGTGGGGCTCCCTGCCTCCGGACGGAAAAATGAGGGGCCGAAAAATCTGCATGAATATTTAACCGTGGGAGACCTGGCAGACCGTGTCGGCATCAGCGCCCGGGCGGTCAAGCACTGGGAAGACAAGGGGATCATCGAACCGGACATGCGGAGCGAAGGCGGTTTTCGGCTCTATTCCGAGGCCTACGTTTATCTCTGCCAATTGATCAGAGACCTCCAGTTGTTCGGATATTCTCTGGAAGAAATCAAGCTCATTTCCGATCTCTTCCGCAATTTCCTGGCTTTGAGCCGTGATGTCGACGTTTATCAACCTGGGGAGACCATGCTCATGCTGGACGAGATGTCCTCCCAGATCCAGCGCTTTGAGAAAAAGCTGGATCTTTTCAAGACCGGTATCGCGCGCTGGGAGAACCTGCTCAAGGGGAAAAAAAAAGAGCTGTCAGAGTTGAAAGGATTGACGCGTAAGCGCCAGAAGGATATGGAGAGGAAATCAGATGCCTAAGATCGTGTTGATCGAACCGAAATCGCCGGACCTTCATATTTATTCCCGCTTCAAACTCCCGCGCCTGGGACTCCTCACCCTCGGCGCCATGATGCGGGACCGTGGCTGGGAAGTGGACTGGATCTTCGAGGAGATAATGCGTATCGATTTCCCCAGGATTAAGGAAGCGGACCTGGTGGGGATCTCTTCGATAACGTCCACCGCTCCCCGCGCCTACATGATCGCGGATCGGGTCAGACAGGAAGGCGTCCCGGTCATCATGGGCGGCCCGCATGTCACCTTCCTGGCCGAAGAAGCCCTGCAGCATGCCGATTTTGTGATCCGAGGGGAAGGCGAGATACCCCTGATGAGCTTCATCGACGAATGGGAATCCGGCCGAGATTACGCCCCTGTGCCCGGCCTTTCTTACTGGGCTGAGGGTCACACCCGACATAACCCCCAAGGTCCGGCCCTTGACGACTTGGACCGCCTCCCCTTTCCCGATCTGTCTCCCCTTCTGGCGGCGGGAAAGGGCATCCTGGGGCACCGCACCATCCCCATTCAGACCTCCCGCGGGTGTCCTTTTGATTGCGCCTTCTGTTCTGTCACGGGAATGTTCGGAAAACGTTACCGGTTTCGTTCCACACGGAGTGTCATCGAAGAGCTCCGCCGTTACGACCACCGCAAGAATCACATATTTTTTTATGACGATAACTTTGCGGCCAATCCCAGGCGGCTGAAGACGCTGTTGCAGGCTATGCGGGACGAGAAGTTCTCTTTCACTTGGTCCACACAGGTGAGAATCGATATCTCCCAGGACGAGGAGTTGGTCCGCTTGATGCGGGAGACCGGGTGCCGGACGCTTTATATCGGGCTGGAGTCGGTCAACGCCCGTAGCCTGGAGAGCATGCGGAAGCGCCAGACTCCGGCACAAATGGAGGAAGCCCTGCGGGTATTCCGGCGTCAGCGCATCCCCATACACGGCATGTTTGTCTACGGCTTCGATGAAGATGACTGGGGGACGGTCAAAAAAACCGTGAGATTCGCCAAGCGTGCCCGCTTGTCTTCCACCCAGTTTTTGATCCTTACCCCCCTACCCGGATCTGAATTTTACCGGAAGGTCCTCTCTGAAAAGCGGCTGCTGTTTAAAGACTGGGGGCTGTTTGATGCCCATCATGTGGTCTTCAGGCCGAAGCAGATTTCGTTGGCCGCGCTACAGAAGGCTCAGATCGTCAGCCACAAAAGATTTTACTCCTGGATGCAGTGTCTCAAAAAGGCCCTGCGTTTCCGATGGTTCGAGGTGGCGATCGCCCGCTATGCCCGAGGCCTCAACCGGATGTGGAGAAGGAAAAACCGGACTTTCATAAAGGTCATAAAGCTTCTGACCGGCCAGCAACAGGCTGGGATCTCAGTGGATTTCCACCAGAACATCGAACTGGACTGAATCTTAACCTGTGACAAAGCGTAAGAATGCGAATCTCGGGGCATGACGACCGACGCGCCTCGGTCCCTCCGGGCGCCTAGACTTTTTCCCCTCTCTTGCGACGCATGAAAATGATGGTGTACATGGCCGGCACCACCACCAGAGTCAGGATGGTGGCGAAGGACAGCCCGAAGATGATGGTCATGGCTAGCGGATTCCAGAACGCCTGATTGTCCCCTCCCATATAAACCTGGGGATCGAGTTCCGTGAAGAGCGTCCCGAAGTTGAAATTCAGGCCGACAGCCAGGGGCACCAGGCCCAGGATGGTGGACATGGCCGTGAGCATCACCGGGGTGAGACGGGTGGCACCCGCCTCGATCACGGCCTCCATCGAGTCCATTCCCGAGGCGATTCGGTTGTCGATGTAGTCTACGATAATGATGCCGTTCTTGACCACCACACCCGCCACAGCGATGATCCCCATCCCGGTCATCATGACGGAGATGTCGATGCCGAACACCACGAATCCCAGCAACACCCCGGTGAAAGAGAAAAAGAACTGTGAGATTATGATGAGCGGCTTGGCCATAGAGTTGAACTGGGCCACCAGAATGAGGAAGATCAGGGCCAGCGCGATGAACATGGCCTTGACCATGAACTGGCCGGTCTCCGCCTGCATGTCCTGTTCCCCGGTGAACTGAACGGAGTACCCCTCGGGCAACGGGAACTTGGGCATGGCCCGTCCGATACGGCGGACGATCTCGTTGGCGTTGTAACCGGAGAGCACGTTGGAGGTGATGGTGATGACGCGCTGGTTGTCGATGCGCTGGATGCCGCCGTAGCTGGTTTCATAGGAGACCCTGGCCACGGCCGAGAGCGGGATCTTGTTGGGGGGGGAATTGGGCCGATGAGAGGGGACGGATATCTCCTGGCTGAGCAGGACGCCGATGTCCTCGCGGTATTTTTCCGCCAAGCGCAACTGGATAGGGTATTCCTCATCTCCCACTTTGAATTCCGAGATCTCGAGGCCATAGATGGCGGTGCGCAGGCCCATACCGATCTGGGCTGTGCTCATCCCCAGTTGGTTGGCTTTTTCGCGGTCGATCATCAGCACGAGCTCGGGCTTGTTGACCTCCATGCTGGATTTGAGTTTCTCGATGCCCGGGATGTTGAGCGATTCCAGAAAATCCATGAAGCCTTCGGACAGAATGACCAGTTGTTCGAGATCTTCACCCGAGACCTCGATGTTGATGGGCATGCCGGTGGGTGGTCCCCAGGCCTCGGTGTCGACCCGAATCTGGGCTCCGGGGATGCCCATCATCTCTGCCCGCATCTTGTCCAGATAGGTCTGGGTTCTCGGGCCGGTCCGGAATTTGTACTCCACGAAGGTGACCGTGACCTTGGCCAGCTTGTCCTGCGTGAAGCGCTCGAACCTGTCGGCGCCGGCGTTGACTGCGACGTTCGAGACCACGGATTCCACGTCCGGATTGTCGTGCCCCAACACGTTGAACACTTTGGCTTCCACCTGTTTGCAGATAGCGTTCGTCACATCGATGTGGGTGCCTTCGGGCATGGTGATGTAGACCATGAGGGCATTGGGATCTCCGCTGGGGAAGAACACCACCCGGGGGGTCTTGATTCCCATGAGGACGAAGGTGAAGAACAGCAGGATAACGATCGAGGCGACCACCAGATAGGGCCTCTTCCCTTTGAGGGAAAAGGCCAGCGTCTTGCGGTAGGCGCTGAGGAACTTGGGGAGCACGCAGCACTGAAACCGGTCCACGAAGAAATGCAGAACGTATTTGGAGAGGTAGTAGAGGATCAGGCCGAAGGCCAGCAGGTTGGCCATTAGCCTGGCGCTCGAGATATGGAAGAGCACGATCAGGACCAGGGAGGCTGAGGTGAGAATCAGGGCTTTTTTGGTGGGGAGACGGAAGATCTTTTTCGTCTCCTCCGGGTTCGGTCGTTTCATGAAGGAGACCGCGAACACAGGATTCATGATGTAGGCCACAAGGAGCGAAGCCGCCAGCGTTATGATGATTGTGATGGGCAGGAAAGACATGAACTTACCCGGGATCCCGGGAGTGAAGATCAAAGGGAAAAAGGGAGCTATGGTGGTGAGCGTTCCGGTGAAGACCGCCAGCGCCACCTCCCCCACGCCCCGTTTGGTCGCCGCGGCGATGGAGAGGCCGGGTGTCTGGGTGAAATGGCGGTAAGCGTTCTCAACCACCACGATGGAGTTGTCCACCACGATGCCCAGCACCATGATGAATGACATGAGGACCACCATATTCATGGTGAATCCCACCACCGGGATCAGGATGAAGGCGATCACCATGGACAACGGGATCGAAATCCCCACGAACAGGGCGTTCGTCTCGCCCATGAAGAACATCAGCACAAATACCACCACGATGAAACCCAGGATCACGGTATTGAAAAGGTCGCTTACGGAGTTGCGGGTCTGCGTGCTGGAATCTCCGGTCAGCGTGACGATCAGGTTCTGAGGCGCGATTTGCCTGAATTCCCGGACGATCTCTCGTATTTTTTCCACGGCGATGATCAGGTTCTTCCCGCTTTTCTTGATGACGTTGAGGGTCACCACGTCGCCGCCGTTAAGGCGGGCATAGCTTTCCCGTTCCTTGTAGCCGTCCTTGACCTCGGCAATATCCCGCAGGTAGATGCCTTCCTGGAGCAAGAGCTCGGCGATCTGCTGCACGTTCTCGAACTCGCCCACCACCCTGAGGTTGCGCTTCATCCCGTCGGTATCGATCTGTCCGGCCGAGATGGTCAGGTTCTCGGTGGCGACCGCGCCCTGGATTGTGTCGAAGGACAGCCCGGCCGCCTGCATCTTGTAGAGGTCCACGTTGATCTGGATCTCTCGGTCCAAGGCTCCGGCGATGTCGGCCCGGGTGATCTCCTCCAGGGCTTCGATCTCATCCTGCAGTCTTTCGGCCAGCTGCTTGAGTTTGACCAATCCGATATCCCCGGAGAGGTTGATGAAGAGGATGGGGATCTCGGAGAGGTCGATGCGGGTGACCTGCGGCTCTTGGAACAGATCTGAAGGAAGCTCCGAGCGGGCGTCATCCACGGCCTGTCTCACATCCAAATAGGCCTGCATCTCGTCGGCGGAGAGCTCGAATTCGATGAAGATAGAGGAGTAGTCCTGGATGGAATTGCTTGAAATCTGCTTGACTCCGTCGATCCCCTTGAGCTGCTTCTCGATGGGCCGAGTGATCAGGTTCTCCACATCCGCCGGCGCTGTCCCGGGATGGATGGTCCCGACCATGAAATAGGGGAAGACGATCTCGGGGAATCTTTCCTTGGGAGTGGCATTGTACTGCATGATACCGAAGATGACCAGTATCACGGTGAAGATGTAGATCGTGGTGCGGTTGGAGATCGCCAGGTTGGTGGGTTTGAACTCTTTAAACGTCATGGTGTCCTTCTTCTCAAGATCACCCCCTTGATCGTGGAGGAGACGGAGACGTCTCTTCGCCCTGGATGGATACGGGCTGGCCGTCTGCCAGGTTCTGAAATCCGAAAGTCACGACCATCTCCCCCACACTCAATCCTCCTCGAATCTCGATTCGGTCGGCATAATTCTCACCGGGTATCACGGTTCGCCGTCGCGCCACCCAGCCCCCATCTCGTTCCTCCGCCACGAACAAGAAGTGTTCGGAGCCGGTCTCCTGGACCACGTTCTGGGGGACGGTGATCGCCTCCGGATTGGAATAATCGTTGATGGCGATAACAGCCAGCATGTTGGGCTTGAGGCCTTTTTCCTGGGCTGGGATGCGGATCTCGATCTGGAAGGTGCGAGTGTTGGGATCGATCACCTGGGAAGCGGCGTCGATCTTGAGTTCCATCTCCCGTTCGGCCACCGGGACGCGGACCTGGACGGAGTCTCCCCGCTCGACTCGGGAAATATAGTTCTCGGATAAAGAAGCCGTGAGCTTGAGCCTGGAAAGCTGCACGATGCGTATGGTCCCGGTGCCGGCCCCCGCCATCTCGCCCTCTTTGATCAGCACGTCGTCCACCGTGCCGCTTATGGGGGCATGGATCTTGGTGAGTTTGTATTGTTCCTGCAGGGTCTCCAGCTTCTTCTCCAGGTTCTCCTTATTGTTTTTGGCCTGGAGGAATTCCAGCTCACTGCCGATGTTTTTTTCCCACAGGCGATCCTGGCGCTCGTAGACGGTGACGGCCAGCTCCAGCCCGTTTTCCAGTTCTGCGATGCTTCTCTCCAGGACGGCCCCGTCCAACTCCGCCAGAAGCTGGCCCCGGCGCACCGCATCTCCTTGGCGCACGAGGATGCTTTTGACGACGCCGCTGGCCTGGGCTGGGATCAGGATGTTGTTATCGGATTCCACGGTTCCCTGCACCTGGATGAAATGTCGGAACAACTCGGGCCGGACCTCGGTTCCCCGCACGTAGGCCGGATCCTCCGGGGGGATCTCTCCTCCATCGCGCATGATCTCCGCCCTGAGCCGCTCGATCTGAGCGGTGAGGGCCTCACGCTGAGCTTCCAGGCGCGCAAGCTTGGCTTCGTTGTCGCGCGGACGTGCACAGGCCGTGATCAGCATCACGCTCAATACGGGGATTAAAATGTTGTTCTTGTTCATGGTCCTATCCTTCTGATATCGAGACTTCGTAATCGTTACGGAGTCTGTCCAGTTTGTTTTTAGCATTTAACAGTTCGGCTAGAGCCTGGATATAGCTGGCCTGGGCCGACAAGAATCGGTCGTTGGCCTGAGTGAGATCCGTGCTGGAGGCCAGACCCTCCTGGTACTTGATCAGGGTCTTGTCATAGACCTTCTGGGCGAGTTTCATGTTGTCCTGCAGGTTGATGTAGTTCTCATAGGCCGAAGACAGCTCGTTTTTGGCTTGGGCTTGTTCCAGCAACAGCCCCTGGGATACCTGCTTGGTTGTCTTTCGGGCCTGATCAAGGGCGAGTGAGGCCTGCTGCACGCGAGCCTTATGGGCACCGCTCTTGAAGAGCGGGATATCGATGTTGACGCCCACGATCTGAGAGCGGTACCATTTTTCATCGAAATTAAAGAACGAGAAATTGTTGCGCTGAGCGTTGTACGACAGGGTATAAAAGGCGCGGATCGTGGGCCAGTACTGGGTTTTTTCGTTTTTAAGGTTCATCTCCGCCAGTTTTTCCTGGGTCTGGATAAGCCGGTAATCGACATTGTTCTCCAGCGCGAAGTCACCCGCCAGAGCTCGCTCGATACCCTGGGCCGCGATGATATCGTCCAGGCCGTCGGTCAGGGCTATCTCCTCATCGAGGTCGATTCCCATCTGGAATTTTAACAACTGATAAGCCGTTTCGGTCTGTTTCTGCAGGTTCTGGAGGCTGTTCTTCAGCGCCGTCACCGAGATCTGGATGACATCGGCGTCGGTCTCTTCGACAAAGCCTTCCCGGTAGCGCTCCCGGATCTCGTAGAGGGTCTTTTCCAGATTCCGGATGTTCCCCTGAATGATTTCCTGGCTCTCCTCGGAGACCAGGATCAAATAATAGGTTTGGGATACCGTCTCCATCACATCCAGCCGGGTTCTCTCCAGGCCTTCCGTGGCTAGGCGCTTGTAGATACGGGAAGTCGCCAATCCTACGAAATAGCTCCCGTTGAAAACCAGCTGCTGAATCTCGAAGTTGAGGTTGGCGTTGTGCTGGGTCCCGAACTGGATCTCGATTTTTTCGTTGGGATCCCCAAAGAAATCCGGGATGAGAACGGTGGGCAGTTCCAGGTTGTTGGTGTAGCCGATCGTGGAGTTGACCTGAGGCAGGCCGGCGCCTATCGTTTCTCGGATTCTTTTCTGGGCGGTCAACAGATCCAGCTGGGATTTTTGTGCGTCATAATTGTGCTGGATGGCATACTGCCGGGCTTCCTTCAGGCTGAACGCCGATGATTCCTGACCTGAGCCCGGGAGGGGGATCAAGAAACACAAAAACAGAGCCCAAACGCCCCGACCCAACGGGGACCCTGTAGGAGGAGGTGTTTGATTTTTTTTGGTCTTCAATATTGGACTCCCTTTAGCTTAGGTTGTCGGATTTCCTTTCGCGAAAACAAAAGGATCTGGAAAAAAGTTTTAATATCTAACGAAATATCGGTCTCTTATCGTCACTCTTTCCCTATTTATCGAACCTATAAGCTTGGTATGATACCATAAATACGGATTTTTTTTTATGGCGCTCCTCACTTTTTGATCTTGGGATGAAATCATCACCTGAATACTCGAAGTTGACAGCGACGTGTCAAGTGTTATAATTTGTAAGAAACCGAATCATATGTTTTCTGACAATTCGGTTTCTAACGAAATAATAGCATTCCGAGTATGACGAGTCAAGAGCATTAAGGTATGGATTTGGAAGTATGACAAAGACAACGCTGTTTGCCATTTTGAGCGGGATCCCTTCGGTCCTCTATGCGTTGTTTCACGACATGAATGCCTCAGCAACAGACGTGCCGCTCAAGATCACCCAGCGCAAAGTCCTGATCATAATCGAGACGCTGGAGGGAGCCACGATGACGCATATAAGTCATATGGCCGGCTTGAAAAAGGGTTCTTTCACGTCCGTGGCGGACTCGCTGATAGAGGCCGGGTATGTGGAGCGGGGGGAAGACCCCGCTGATCGCCGCAAGGTCATCCTGCGCTTGACCCCGGAGGGGAAAGCCGTGGCCCGTCGCATCATAAACCGGATCGAGCTTCATCTGGAAAATAAACTCTCCCGATTGGAGCCGTCACAGCGTCGTGAGCTGATGAATGCGTTCATGGTGTTATCCCGCTATGCCGACAGATTGAAATAGGCCGCCGCGAGATTCAGGGCCGTTTGAACCGGGTCTCCTGCACAGCGGCCTGATTCAGTGCCATAGTTGATTTTGAGGCGCATAAAGGAGGCCGATCATGCCCACTACCACCATCCGCTGGGTCAGGGGAAAACAGTTTATCGGAACGGATTCGCACGGCCAGTCGATCGTGCTGACCGGAGATGGCGAGCATGGCGGAGTGCGGCCTTCGCAGGTCCTGCTCATCGCCTTGGGAGCGTGTTCCTCCGTTGATGTGGTCGAGGTCTTGCAGAAAAAACGCATGGCGCTCCAAATGCTGGAAGTGGCCGTGGCCGGAGATCAGGACGAAGAGCCGCCCTGGCCCTATCGTAAGATCCGCGTCTCCTTCCGTCTCAAAGGGGAGGGCCTGACAGAGAAAGCCGTGGCCCAGGCGATCCGTCTGGCCGAAGAGAAATACTGTTCGGTCTCGGCCACTGTGCGCGGAGTGGCTGATATCAGTACGGATTTTGAGATCCTTTCCTCTAGGGATTAGAAGGAGCCGGATGTGGTCAGGACCATCACCAAAGAGGAGTTGAAAGGCAGGATCGACACGCAGGAAGAGTTTAGGCTCGTGGATGTGCGGGATACGCCTGATTACCTACGGGCCCATATTCCCGGGGCCGTCCATCTTTTGATTGCCGAGATGGATGCAGCTCGGGTCGGGGAGCTCTTCCGGCCCGAAGAAGAGATTGTTGTCTACTCTCAGGACATCGACTGCCCCGCGAAATTCATCGCCGCCCGCAAGCTGATGGATCTAGGGTACGCAAATGTCCTAGCCTATCCCGGGAGCTGGAAGGAGTGGACGGACGCCGGTTATCCCACCGAGACCGAGGGTATCAGCGCACCGGGATGATGCGGTCGCGGAACCAGCCGCGGTATGCTCGCATCCTCTTGCGCTGAGCGGCCGGAGCGCGGCGTGAGCACGCGGATCTCTCGGAACTCCCTTCCGGGGCCCCCCACCGGATCTCGATGCAGTCGTTGGGATTGTAACCCATCTCCAGCGCCGGCATACGCTGCAGCACATCCTCGAGTGAAAGGTTCTGTTCGCTGCCGTCGGAGCGAGTGTAGGTTATGCTGTTGTGCGGTGCCCATTCCCGATGGAGGGCCTCGAGCTCAGACTTGATGCGAGCCGGCGTTTTGTCGGGCGGGATGCGGAAGGCATCGGGGGCACGCACCACCTTGCTGGGAAAATCCAGGAGCACATCCAAGGAAATAAGCAGCCGCATGTCCCGGGCCGGTGTCGAATAATCCTCCCACGGCCCCGAAGTCTGAAAGATCCGAGCCCCGGAAGGCATGGCAATGGTTCGGTAACCGGTCCGTTTCATGTATTCCTCGCCGTTGGCTACCGCGAGGGCGCGCGCTTTGAGCCGGTCGAGAACCGCATCGTGCAGCTCCCGAAATGCCTGGACGGGATCCAAGGGCTCCGGATTGATCAGCCGGTCCATGCGGTCGTAAAAAGAACGAGCCTGCATCTCACGCTGTTCCAGTGAGTAGTTGCCGTAGTCGGGATGCTGCGTGATTTGGGCATTGCTCATAAGATCGAGGTTGCCCGCTTCGTCCAGCTGGATGGGCCGAAACGCCTTGAAGCCCGCCTCTCCCACGATGTCTCCGGTGTGGAAGAGAAAGTTCCCCTGCCAAAAGCGTTTGACGGCGATGGTGCCGTCCGGCTGTGCGTCTACTGCGAGCAGTTTTCCGGCGGAGTGTGCCGTCTGGGGAATCCACCGCACCAGGGTCAGAGTATGCCCATGGGGATCGGCGAATACCACGCCCGGACGGAGGGACGACCGGCTCAAGAAGACCGGGTAGAGGTCGCTCTCGTCATCATCCAAGGCGGTCCGGGCGCTTCCCGAGTGTACGGAGTTCATGATGGACCGAACAAATGATCGGAAGGCAAGAACGTCGTCCCTGTTCGGTCTCCTGGGAACCGTGTTGGTGACCCAATCGAAGCAGCGGGGCGCCCGTTCCGCTGTTCCCCGATCGCACCGATGGTGACCGTAGGGAAGGCCGAGCTTCCAGGCAAAATAGGCGCGCAGGAAAAAGGGATTGTCGGCGCAATCCGGCACCAGAATCAGGCTTCGGTCTTCATCTTGACCCAGGTGATTATGCAGGACATTGCTCTCTGCGTCGCGGATGATGTCGTGCAGGTGCGGCCAAACGGTCCCTTCCCGCGCTTCCAGGAACATCCGCTCGATCCATGCGGAATAAAGATTTTCGGTTGGGCGCGACCAGCCCTCTCTGGCTTCCCAGATGACGGATGCGGGGAGCGGTCCACGTTTTTCTGCGGTGACGGAAAACGCCTGCCGATAGAGCGGGGTCTCGTCGGATCGCAAGGCAGCCTTATACTCACCCGGGTCGACCGCCCGGAAGCGGGCTTCCCACCAGAATGGAGGGCCGCCCCCTTTCTGTAAATTCTCCGGCTTCAAGCGACCTATGGGGCCGTCGACCGCCAAGTGCGGGTCTGCCAAGCAACTTTCCGATACCGCAAGAACCCGGAAAGCCTCTCCGGTCGTTACGGAACGGGGGGATATCAATAGGACGATGGGGGCGGGAGGAGAAGAGGATCCCTGTCCGCTGCCTGAAAACAAGAGAGCGGGAAGAATCAGGAGCGAGCAAACCGCTTTATGGGCCATAAATCGATGAGTCCATAATAGATGGCTGCCGGGAGAAATTCAAGCCCGGGGCCTCCTTTCCAGCGGGACACGGCCCCGTCCTTCGCTTGTATCCCGGCATCGGGATGTGTATCATACGGTGGCGGAAAGGACGCATGGATTGACAGACGACATGAGTAATGAAGCCGTTCGGGATGCGAAAGGCGTCATAGCTCTCATGGGCTCGGGAGAGCTTACCTCGACCATGGTGGAGGTGCACAAGGGCCTGCTGGCCGGGTTGTCTGTTCCGTCCCGGCCGGTCTTTCTGGACACGCCCGCCGGCTTTCAGCTCAATGCCGATCAGATTTCCCAGAGGGCGGTGGATTATTTCCACCGCCGGATAGGGACCGCCATGGAGGTGGCCTCGTACAAATCCGGCCGATTGTCTCCCTCGGAAGCGGATGGGGCGCTTCAGCTTCTACGGGAAGCCGGGTATATCCTGATCGGCCCCGGAAGCCCTACCTACGCCGTACGGCAGTGGGGATCATCGCCCATTCCTCTGATCCTGGAGGAACGCATCCGGGCCGGAGGATGCCTGGCAGCGGCCAGCGCGGCGGCGCTCACGGTGGGCCGCTTCGCCTTGCCGGTGTATGAGATCTATAAAGTCGGGAGGGATCTCTATTGGGAGCCGGGGATTGACCTGATAGGCCGCTTCGACATGGATCTGGTCGTCGTCCCCCACTGGAACAACGCCGAGGGGGGTACCCACGACACCCGCTTCTGCTATATGGGAGAATCCCGCTTCCAAGCGTTGGAGGGCATGCTCCCCGAAGGGGTGACGGTCTTTGGCTTGGATGAGCACACCGCTTGCCTGTTGGATCTGGCGGAGAACGAGGCCCGGGTCCTTGGCATCGGCACCGTAACCCTGCGCTGCAAAAGGCGGGAACGGGTCTTTGGCAAAGGGGAGCGGTTTCCGTTGGACGTTTTGCGTCATCCCCTGTTCGCGGGAAGTCCGAATCTCCGCCCTGCTGCCTCTTCCCTCTCTTCATCCTCCTCTCCGTCCCCTGAGGCTCCTGCGGCGGATTCGGGGTCTCCCATGCCGTTTTGGGAGCGGATCCATATGTTGGAATCGGAGTTTCAGGCCGGCCTCGATCAACGCGATCCCTTAGCCAGCACGCGTACCCTGCTGGAACTGGATCGGATCATCTGGGAGGCCCAGCAGGACCTGGAAAGTCCGGAGTTCATCTCCCAAGCTCGTGAGATCCTCCGCGAATTCATGGTGTATCTGGGCCAACGGCTGGAACTCTCGCCGGAAGAGAGGCGAAACCAGATCGCGCCTTTGGTCGAGGCGTGCCTGCGGCTGCGGGAGGACTTCCGTCATGCTCGGAAGTGGGAAGATGCCGATTCCCTGCGGGACGCCCTGGATGAGGCAGGAGTAGTGGTGGAAGACACCCCTTCAGGCCCTCGCTGGAGTTTGAAATCCCAGGCCGGGGCGACTTGACTCCGGTGGTGGCTTTTTCCATAATCGCTAGAGTGTTCCGACATGTGGACATCGGCCCTCCCTGGGGACCGCTTCATGGAGCCCGAGATCTCTCGCTGGATAACCAGGTTTCAGAAGAGATCGTCCCGATGGCCCTGGAAGGATGGTCGTTTATTAGGGAGCGGGACTGCCGCTGGATTAAAACTGATTGACAAGGAGAGGTGATGCCGCGTATCCGGATCCGACCTTTGCCCTCATATCCCTTCCATACGGACCTGCAGGTTCGAGTGACCGATCTCAACTACGGCGGTCATCTCGGGAACGATCGTCTCTTGTCCCTGATCCATGAGGCCCGGACAGGATTCCTGGCTTCACATGGATTCTCCGAACTGGACTGCGGTGGAGTTTCGCTGATCATGGGGGATGCGGCCCTCGTCTACCTGGGTGAAGCCTACGCCGGAGACATCCTGCGCATTGAGGTGGCGGCCGGGGAGCTGGGCCGCTCAGGATTCCGCCTTTTCTATCGGATAAAGCGCATTTCCGATGGGGCCGCCGTCGCTATGGCAGAGACGGGCATGGTCGCCTTCGACTATAAAGCCCGCAAGATCCGTACTCTACCGGAGTCCGTTCGGAGCGTGATCGAAGCGGGAGGCTAGCGCGCCGCGTCGTTCCCTAATCCGAGAGTGGGGGGCACTCGGCCCGCGAAGGCATTCCCCAAGATGTGAGGAATCTCCCGATCGGGAGACCTCGCTTCGGATGCGGATGGCGAGATTTGAGCCGATCCGAGCCAAAGATTTGGGAATGCCGCCCGTTCCGGTCGCTTGCTTGCCCTTCCGTTTTTCTATAGAATAAGCGGGGAAAAGTACGCGAGGCCGAATGAAGGCCTTCGAGCAAACCGATGGAAAAGAGCTATTACGAACTGGAAAAGGGCATCCAACAGTATAAAGAGCGGATCGACGCCATTCTGGAAGGCGAGACCCTAGACAAAGAGGCGATCGGGCGGTTGCGGGCCTTGATCGCCCGGGAGTGGAAGAAGGTTCTGCCCCGATTGAGCGCCCTCCACTTCGTGCAGATCGCCCGCCATCCGCAGCGCCCGTACACGCAGGACTATATCGATTATCTTACGGATGACTTTCTGGAATTCCACGGCGATCGCCGGGCCGGCGACGATCCGGCCCTGGTATGCGGGTTCGGATTCTACCGCGGCCGGAGCGTCGTCTTCATCGGGCATCAGAAAGGACGGT
>Ga0180437_10000542_pt1 | contig 72210 bp, 71 predicted proteins | sample SS_ome_4_FD_132410 | JGI IMG/M metagenome (GOLD analysis project Ga0180437, IMG submission 132410) | Hypersaline lake sediment archaeal communities from the Salton Sea, California, USA - SS_3_D_1 metaG | ecosystem: Environmental > Aquatic > Non-marine Saline and Alkaline > Hypersaline >...
TCGTATCAGGGATTTCAAGCAGTTTATATTTCAAATCTTCAATTAATTCAATAGTTAAGTTGGTCACGCTCGCAGTTCGGGCATCCACGCTATTGATGGATCTAATTATCACGTCATAAATACCTTTATGGCTTTCATGAAGTTCATATAATACTCTTGAATATCCTTTTATTTGAGATGCAAATCTAGTCAGTTTTTCGAAATCCCATTCTCCTTTAACAGATAAAGGAACTTCATAAGTCCTTTTCCCGTCAATTATTCCGGTTACCCTCCTTAAAAGAACATCAGTTGTTATTGCGGCAAATGCTTGAAATGGTTCTTGTTCTCCTTTATCGTTAATAATCATAGTTTTTCCGTAATTTTCCAAATAATAATCATCTATGGTTGATTCAACAATATCATGAACCTTCTTTTCAAATTTTAAGTTATCTGACGTAACGGGGCCGATTATTCGTGCCGAAAGAGCTGGACCTGGAAAAGCTTTCCGATAAACCAATTCTGATGGCATTTTGAAAAATTCTAACATCTTTCTTACCTCTGCTTTAGTAAGACTTGCAACAGGCTGTATTGTAGCCTCAACATCATACTCTATTTCTAAATTATGTTGACTTTTTACAAAACCGCGAAAATTTCGTTCTTTTAATTCAAGCTCCTCTTCTATAGACATGGTCTCTCTTAAATCTGATATTTTAACTCCGAAGCTCTCTTCAATATCAGGTAAAATAGTACCATCAGCTAATAAATTACAACGTTCTTCTTCTATTACATTACTTATGGTATCTGAGTACGCATCTTTGAATAATTTTCGCTTAACCTCGGCATCCTCCTCTCCAAAAATCTGAGGAAGAAACGAATCTCTAATGTCGATGATTTTGATATCAGGAAATAGTTTCCTAATATACTCTCGTTCTTCTATCCCTCTAATAATTCGCATAAGACCATGATCGATAAACACCGGAATCATATCGATATTTGCCTCTTTTAACAACAAGTACGTTGTAGCACTATCAATTCCTCCCGAGAGTGCGCAAAATACTTTTTTACCTTTGGCATGTTTACGTAAAAATACTACTGCTTTTTCTACAAATTTTTTCGGCTCCCGAGGAGGATTTATCAATCGATGATTAAGCATAGGATAATGTAAGTTATTTCATAAATTAAGGGTAGTTATTAAGTGGTTATGATTTACCTAATTTTTTATACTAGTTCTTTGATATCATAATAAATATAGTTAATTAGGTGAACAAATAAATTTATAGGGGAATCCTATGGATGAACTTGCTCCAGAATTAAGGAAAAAAATAGATGATAAAGTGGAAAAGGCTTTTGCCTTATTTATAGATAAAGTTTCTAAAGGAGGGTCATTAGAGGAACTTTTCAAAACTTTAATCGCCGAAAAGGTGTATAGTAAACTTGGTCCTCGCATGAATCGCTTTGTAGTTAAAAAAATCACAAAACTAATAATAAGAAAAACAGTAGATAAAGTCTGGGAACGACACCGAGAAAAATTAGTTTTGAAGCTTCAAAGCTTAAAATAATGAAATTTTTAGAAAGTACAAGATGATCTCTTATTTTTTTCATGGTATCTTTGATGATACTCTTCCGCTCTATAGAATTCCATTGCAGGAACTATTTCAGTAACTATAGGTTTCTTATATTTTCCTGATTTATCTATTATGTCTTTTAAGGTTTTAGCAGCTAATCGTTGTTCTTCATCAAGATAAAATACTGCAGATCTATATTGAGTTCCAACATCCCATCCTTGACGATTAGGTGTGGTAGGATTATGTATACCCCAGAAAAATTCTAAAAGTTCTTCATAGGATACAATAGATGGATCATAAGTAACCTTAACTACTTCTGCATGTCCTGTTTTATCCGTGCATACGTCTTTGTAAGTAGGATTAGCGGTAGTTCCTCCTGTATATCCAACTTCAGTATCAATCACTCCTTTCACCGTTCTAAACTTTGATTCAACACCCCAAAAACATCCTGCACCAAAAATTGCTTCCTTCATAATACAAGAATAATATAAAAAACTGAGTTAAAATAAATATGGTTAATTAATCATAAGGAAAAATACTTTATCTCCTAATTAATTAATAAAATAGAAGAAAATGGTTTAGGAAATATAAGGGAATTGAATTACTTTTTTTTTTCTTGTTCTAATTTTTTCAATTCGAGATGGAATACTTTTCCTACCATAGTTTTCGGAATCTCGTCAATAAATTCAATAACTCGAGGATATTTCTCAAATCCCATATTCTTTTTTGCCCAGTCAAAAATGTTTTGTTCTGAAACATTTCCTTTAAATTCATCTTTAAGGACGATATATGCTTTAATGTTTTCGTTCCCTTCCTCATCTAAGATTCCAATCACTCCACATTCTTTAATGGTTTCATTGTTGTATAATAAATCTTCAACTTCTGCGGGATAAACTGAATGCCCTTTATATTTTATTAAATTTTTCTGTCGATCTCTAATAGAGATATATCCATCTTTATCCATTATGGCGAGATCTCCTGTCCAAAGCCAGCCATCTCGAATAGTATTTCTTGTTTCTTCTTCCCGTTTATAATAGCCCTTCATCATCTGAGGTCCTCTTAAAACGAGTTCTCCCACTTCATTTATATCAAGAATGTTCCCTTCTGGGTCACATATTTTCACTTCAGTACTCGGAAAAGGCATTCCAACAGTACCTGGTTTTACTAATCCTGTAAAGGGATTACCTGTTGCTCCCGGAGACATTTCAGTTAGACCATATACTTCTCTTACTTTAGCACCACTTATTTGTTCGAATTTTACTCTAACATCATCTGGTAATGGAGCCGCACCACTTAAACAATATTTAATGCTGGAGAGATCGTGATCTTTTATATGCTCATAATTATTTAAATTGTTAAATAATGTCGCAATTCCGGGAAAGATTGTTGCTTTAGTACTTTCAATTACTTCTATTACCTCATGCGCTTCTCTGGGATTGAATACACAGGCAATTTTCCAACCCTTATAAACGGCAATATTCATACCAGTTACAAGATAAATATGATAGAATGGTAAAGCTCCAAGAACTACTTCGTTACCCTCTTCAGTGCCTACAAACCATGCATCTATTTGAATACAATTGGAAATAATATTTTTATGAGTTAACATTGCGCCTTTTGGGAATCCTGTGGTACCCCCTGTATACTGTAGCATAGCAAGATCTTCTGGGTTTATTTTTACATTAGGGGGATTTGCTTCTGTAGTTCGGAGGATATCTTCAAATGTAGGAGGTCCTCCCATCTCAAATTCGGGTGGTGCCATTGGATTCGGAGATAAATATGGTGCAAGGTTAGTGTAAAATTTATGTTTTACTCCCGTTTCTTCAATAATTGGATCAACTAATCCAGAAAAACCCTCCCAACCAATATATACTTTAGCTTCACTGTCATTTAATTGTCGTTTGATTTCTAAACTTTTGAATAATGGAGAAATTGAGGTGACAATACCACCTATCTTTAAGATTCCATAAAAGTAGGCGATAAAAGCAGGATTATTAGTGTAGTGAATAGCAACACAATCTCCTTGTTTAATTCCTAACTTATGAAGTTTTGTGGCTGCCCGATATGCAATATTTAATAATTGGGAATATGTAAGCTCGAAGCCCATAAAGTACGTTACTGGGTTATCGGGATATTTCTTTGCAGAATTTTCTAACGAATCGACTAAAGTAATGTTGGGAATTTTTACTTCTTTTGGTACACCTTCTGGCCAGTTTTTATAATAGATTTTTTGATCAGACATAAGGTGAGTTTTATTTAATTATTTAATTATTTATTGTTTTCCTAAAAGAAGAAGCTAATTTAGACTAAAATACAATATCGAGATATTTTTTTATTTATTAAATCTAAAGTAAAAATAAATATAAAAGAATTAATATTTTTGATATAAAAAAGTTAGAAATAATAATCATTTAACTTATTGTAAATATTTTCTAATAGTACATAAAAAGGATGGTTTAAAATGCCGGATCGTCAAGGAGCATTTAAATTGTGCATATTTGGAGATGGCGGTGTAGGAAAAACTACATTAGTCCATAGATATTTAACTAAAATCTTTAAAGAAGATTTGAAAATGACAATTGGAGCAGATTTTAGCGTAAAAGAGCTGGAAATTGGTGGTAAGACGGTAGTATTGCGTATTTGGGATTTTGCTGGAGAAGAAAGATTTAAAGTTCTCTTGCCAAGTTTTGCAAAGGGTGCTGATGGGGGTATTTTTATGTTTGATATAACCCGGTATACCAGCATAAGAAATCTTGATGAATGGCTTTCAATTTTTGAGAAAAGTACTAAAGAAAAACAAATTGTTATCCCAATTGTTATGATAGGGGGAAAGAAGGATCTTGAACAAAAACGATCTGTAGAAACCGATGATGTTATGAAATTATCGGAAAAATATAATCTAAACGGATATTTTGAATGTTCCTCTAAAACTGGAGAAAATGTGGAGGAAATCTTTGAATTTATAGCTCGAAAAATGATGGAAAACGAAGGTTTATTATAACAAACCAACGCAAATTAAAAATTATTAAATGGTAGATTATTGGTTCGTTCTTTTAATGATCTTTACTAACCCTTTATCTCTTAGGTTATCTAGCATATCTTCAACATCGTTAACTGGCTTTTGAGCGATTTGGGCACACTCCTCTAAAGAATTCATGCCATCACATGCTTTTAAAAGCTTAAACTCATCTAAAGTAAGCATTCCTAATTGCACACTCATAGGTTGTATCTCCTTTACAACAATTGGGATTCTAACCTCACCCTCTTCTTCAATAGTTTTAACACCTACTTCAGTAATGCTCGGAGCATCTCCAAAGAATGATTTAACTCCAGTCACATCGAAATCTTCATTTATATACACATAAACAGTATGTTCTTGACCCGATACATCATCAGTATCTTCAAGATCTGGGTGAGGATTTATGTGTTTGTGTTCTTTAGTATATAACCCCATTTTTAACCCATCTGCAATTTCTTTTTTATCAACCCTAATATTTACCATATCTGAACAGATATCACACCAAGCCCAGCATTCTATTAAATTGAAATATTTTTTTACTTTATTTTCTGGCATATCCTTTTCTAAAAATATTGATCTTTAAATTAATAAAATAAGTTTTAAGATAATTATGTTGTTAATTAATTTAAATCTTAATTATCTTAACGATTTTAATATTATTTCATTTCAAATTTTAAAAGGAATTATAATATTATATCAATAACCAAAATCTCATCTCAGAAAATTCGACTTTAAAACCAAAAAAGATTAAAGTTAATCATTATTTTTCTAAATATTAGTATTTATAGGTTTAGTAATAACTATGTCAAGTTTTAAAAAAAACCTGTGTTTTTCATGTGGACGTCCCATTGCTCCTTATGAAGGTGCTGTTCATTTTCCCTGTCCCCAATGCGGAGATGTGACTATTTGGAGATGTGAACGCTGTAGAACAATGGGTAATACATACAAATGCTTAAAGTGTGAATTTGAAGGGCCATAGCAAAAATTGTTATAAAATTTGGAATTGTGATGATGATGGGAGAATTTGTTGCTTTAATTGATGTTATTCCAGAAGACATAGAGGTTGATTTTGAAGAATTTGTATTAAAATTAAAGAAAGTCCTTCCGGATACTGCTGTTGTTGAGCATTTTGATATTATGCCTGTCGCTTTTGGTTTGAAAAAAGTCAGATTACGGGTTAGGTATCCTGAACAATGGGGGGGGACAGATAAATTGGAAAGTTTATTTGGAGAAGTTGAAGGTATTCAGGGAATAGAAGGTATTGCTTTCTCCAAAGCATAAATTTCCTAAATTTTTGACTTAGATTTTATTTTAATTATCTCTATTTTTAATTTATTTTCATAACTTTTCTAGCATATTAACTATCTATTTGATATTTGACCCATTCCTTTTTATCCTTTTCAATCAGTGCTTTTATTTGGGGTAATTGGTCAATGTTAATATTTTCTTTATAATTATTTATAAATGTCTCTAATATATCATGCGCTTGTCTAAAATTATTAGATTCTGCTAAAATCTTATAAATTTTATGAATTTTAACCACTGTTTTGTTTATTTCAGATAAAAAATAGTCTCGTTGTACTTTTTCAGCAATCGATGTAATAAAATTTTGTTGTTCTTTAATTTGATTATTCATATTATGTTTGATGGCTAATCTTATGATCTTTTCAGAATATTTGATTGCATTATTATAATCATTCTCTAATAAACTGCTATTAGCAATATTTTTTAAATCACTAATTTTTGATAAGATTTCGATTTTCGGATTTTTAAGCGGGTCTTCTTGCTCTTCTGTATTAACTTCTGCTTTCTTTAGTTTATGTGTTATTTTACTCTTTTTCATTAGTCTTTAATAATATGTGTTTAACAAAATTATCTAATTAAAAGTATTTAATTTTTTTTTAAAAATTCCAACTCTATATTGATAGATTCTAAAAAATAACATTAAACAGGTGGATCAATACCTAAATAATACGTTTAAAGAGTTTATCAATTTCTTTATAAGAGAGAAATTTTAGCGTGGGCCTTCCATGTGCACAATGGAATGAATCTTGGCAATTAGCGAGATTTATAATTAGTCTTCGAATATCATTTAATGATAAGTCATCCCCTCCCCGTATACTTTTATGACACGCTAAATAATTTATAATTTCTTCTTTTACTCGTTCAAAATCATCATCTTTACCAATTTCAGCTATATTAGAAATTATATCTTTAATAATATCTATTGGGGGAATCCTTCCAATAATGGTGGGTATCTCTCGTAATATAAATGTGTTTCCTCCAAAATGATCAAAATAAAATCCTAATTTTTTAATTTCATTCATATTAGCTTGCAAAAAGAATGACTCACTTGGAGTTAAATCAATTTTAAGAGGTGAAATAAGTTTTTGTTTCTGTTTTTTTGATTGATTATATAAACTAATAAAAAATTCTTTGTTAACTCGTTCTGAAGCAGCGTGTTGATCTAAAACATAAATGCCCTCTTCACCGTTTTCATTAATACCTTCAAGAATGATATAAGTTTTATTACTCAATTGACCAGTTTTAGAAATCAACCTCATTTTAGGAAAATTTTTTGCGGTAATGTATTTTTCCCTTAGGACAGACTCAGGGAGATTATTATCTCTTTCCTTTACCTTTGATTTTTGATCTAATAAGTCTAGCTGAATCGTTCTTTCCTCAATGCTCTCTCCATTGTTTTCTTTATCCTCGATTGTGAAAGAGCTCTCTGATTCATACTTTTCAATATTCTTTATAATTTCAGGCTCTATTAGTTCTCTGGAATCTTCAGATTCCACATTCTTTTCCAAATAATTTGTTCTTTGGAAATGACTACTTAACTCAGGGATATAATTATCAGGTTCTTTTTTTATAAACAGATCTTCAACAAAAGCCCTTATAACATTATAGACTTTATTAAAAACATAAGTTTCATTTTCAAACCTGATGTGAAGTTTTTTCGGATGAATATTAAAATCAACCTTTGAAGGATCCAGTTCAATATTCAATATAAAGAATGGAGTCTTTCCTGTCATTAATACACCTTTGTAAGCCTCTTGGATCGCTCTAAATATTAGATCACTAATTACGTATCTCTGATTAATAAATATGCTTGAAATGGTCCTACTTTGTCTTGAAATTTCACTATGGCCTAATAATCCTTCGATCTTAAAAGTATCTTCTTCATATTCAACAGGCTCCATATATTTAGCAACCTTTTTACCATAAATATGGAAGACTGTCGTTTTTAAATCGTTTAAGGCAGGACAATTTAATATGGTCAAATCATTGTGAACATAAATAAAGTGAAGGTTTGGATATGCTAACGCATATCTTTGAATAATATCTGTAATATGACCTAGCTCGGTGAGATCCTTTTTGAGAAATTTTAGTCTTACTGGAATATTATAAAAAATATTCTTTACTTTTATTTGAGTACCAATAGAACAAGAGATCTCTTTTTTTTCAATTACTTTTCCCCCGCTTATTGATAAGAAAACTCCAAGCTCGTTATCCGCTGTTCTGGAAATAAATTCCACTTGACTTACTGCAGCAATACTCGCTAAAGCCTCACCTCTAAATCCTAAGGTAGAAAGGGTATTTAGATCCTCTATCATTTTAATTTTGCTACTCGTATGTCTTTGGAATGCAATTTCAACTTCATCAGGCGGGATCCCTATTCCATCATCAATAACATGAATCAATATTTTTCCCGCTTTTTTAATAATAACTCGTATTTCTTTTGCTTCAGCATCGATACTATTTTCAATTAACTCTTTTACAATATTAGCTGGTCTTTCAACTACTTCACCAGCAGCTATCTTTTCAGCATCGACAATTTTTTCAATCTTTCTTCTTTTCAACGTTAAACGGGATTTAATGACAATTTATAATGATATCCTTATGTTATAATGTATTTCATTATTATAAAATTTAAAAGCATACTCTATTAAGAACATAATAATTTTTCCTTTTATTAAAGAAAAATATCAAGGAAAATTATTTTCCCTACCATTATATCATTAACAATAATACAATCATAATTCTTAAAGAAAGCCTTTTAAATTTGGTCTGATAAAATAAATTAACCTAAAAAAGAAATTTGTTTAAAAGAAAAAACATTCTCATGAAATTAATTGAAGAATATCCCTTCTACAAATACTTTATTATTTTCTTTATATTAATAACAATTCTCTTTACTGTTGTAAGAATTTTCGTTATTAATTACAGTTTACCTTATTTGATTGAAATTTCTCGGGATGTAGATTTTGATATCTTAATTAGAGGATTAAACAATGGGCTTTTAAATTTTTATAAACCAATTGAAATGCCACCTGGAATTCCAGAATGGCCTCCATATTATTTGTATTTTTGGTACTTTATGTTTCTTCCAATGAAATTAATCCCCTTTGAAGTTGGAGTATATATATGGGATCTTTTTCGCTTAACCGCTGTAAGTTATGTCGTTTATAATTCCTATAATTATTTTAAGAATAAAAAAGACCTCTTTATTTTTTACTTACTATTATCCGCAGGATTTGTCATTGATGCTTGGTTTAACAATGTCAATTTTATCATCCTATTTCTTTTGTATTATTCTTATGTTGCCTTAGATAAAGGAAATAAATGGATTTCAGGTTTATTATTCACACTTTCTACTTTCAAGATAAATTCTATTTTATTTTTACCTATCTTATTAATTATTAAAAAAATTAGGTTTAAGGATCTCTACTATTACATGATTCCATTTGCGTTTATTTGTTTACCCTACATGATTTTTCCAAATTATTTCTTTCAAATGATATCAAATTGGTTTTCAAGCCAAGATACGGTGTTGGGTTTCTCTATTTTAGATTCAATTCTATGGAAGGCGCTACAACCTTCTCATTTGATGTTTATTAGCTTTCTCTATATCACTTTTTTTGAGAATATAGAAGAATTCAGAAAAAAAAGCTTGTTAAGAAAAATTATCCTTCTAATGTTGCTTTTTTATTATCTCTACCTTTCCCTAGTAACATGGATAGTACCTTTAATCTTTTCTTAGTTACAGATGTTCCATTTTTTTCTTTAGTTCAAATAATCTCTGCATAGCCTCAATGGGAGTTATGTTGTTAATATCAACATTTTTTAATACAGCAATAATTTCTTTCAAATCATCATCAATCATCGTTTCTTTCAATATTGTTGGTTTAAAAAAGGTTGTCTGAACATATTTTCTCTGCTTAATTTCTTGTTTATGATGTTTTGGGATCACATATTTTTCTGAAATGAGCTCTTCCTGCTGTTTGGTAAGCTTTTCTAATTCAAAACTCTTTTTCCCTAATTCTTTCTCTTTAAGTTCTAAATCTTCTTCGCACAAGCTCAATTCTTTTTGTTTTAATTCTATCTCAGCGCCTAATTTTTCCAACTCGATTTTTTTCTCATTAATGATCTTTTTATAATATTTACCTGTATTCTCTTCATTTCCATTCTCTTTAACAGTGGCTCTAAATGGATCCTTGTTCTCAATTTGCTCTAAAATTTCAAAAGCTCTAATAATAACATCATCAGGGATTCCCGCTAATTTAGCAACATGAATTCCATAGGATTTGTCAGTACTCCCTTCTTTTAACTTTCGAACAAAATTGATACTCCCATCATCATTTTCAATTATATCAAGGTGATAATTTTTTACACGCGGCAAATCTACCTCTGTTAATTGGTGATAATGAGTGCTAAATAACGTTTTTGCTTCTAATCCATGGATTTTTTCCAGAGTGGCAAGTGCTATACTTTGACCGTCACTCGTGCTTGTCCCTCGGCCCAATTCATCAATAATTATAAGGCTTTTGGAGGTCGCATAATTTAAAATTTTAGCAGTTTCAGTCATTTCTATCATAAAAGTACTTAATTTTCGTGCTAAATCATCAGAAGCTCCAATCCTTGTAAAAATTTGGTCAATAATGCCTATAGTTGCCGACTTTGCTGGTACGAAACATCCCATCTGTGCAATAATACATATTAGCGCTACTTGTCGCAAGAATGTAGATTTTCCAGCCATATTTGGGCCTGTTATGATTAATATTTGATTCTGACCTAGATCTAATTGGCAATCATTAGGAATGAATTTCTCAGTTAAATTAATTTGTTCAATAACAGGATGTCGACCTTCTTTTATTATAATAGCATCATTATTAGTTATTATAGGACGACAATAGTTATAGTTTTCAGAAATCTCCCCAAAACAAGATAATACATCAATAAAAGCTAAAGCTTTAGCGGTTTCAAGGATTTTGGCTGTTTCTTTAACAATATTTTCACGAATAGTTGTAAATAGTTCATATTCTAAATCATTGATTTTTTCTTCGGCCTCAACTATCTTCTCTTCTAATTCTTTTAGTTTTAAAGTGGTAAATCGTTTAGCATTCTTTAAGGTTTGGCGCTCAATATAATCATCGGGTATTTTTGGGACGAATTTTAAAGTATTTAACGTAATTTGAATATAATAGCCTAAAATATTATTATGTCCCACTTTAAGCCCAGAAGTTAATTTCCATCTTTCTTTTTGTTCTTTTTCATATTCTAAAATATATTTCTTACCGTTATGGAGAATATCTCTTAATTCATCGATTTTTTCATTAAAGCCCTCTCTGATAATATTACCCTCTTTAATCGTGGTTGGGGGGTCCTCTTTAATTGAAACCTCAATTAACCCTCTTATCTCTCTAAATTCTTTGATTTTCGTTAAAAATTTAGAAATTTCGGGAATTTCAGATTTTTGCAATAGAACTTTTATTTTAGGAATTTTACTTAATGAATTATTTATATTAAGGAGATCTCGAGCATTACAATGAGTTGAATAATTGATTCGATTAATATATCTTTCTAAATCTCCCAATACTTTCAATTCTTCTCTTAATTCCGAACGAAGAAAAATATCTTCCTTAAACTTTTGAACAATATTCAATCTCTGGTTGATTTCCTCAAGATCTAATAATGGTTGCATGATAATTTTTTTTAATAATCTTGCTCCCATAGGTGTATGGGTGTGATTGAATATAGAATATAACGTAACATCTTTTCCTCTTTCCCATAAAGAAGAAACCAATTCTAAATTTCTCTGAGTTACATAATCTAAATGTAATATTTTTTCTTCTTGAATAAGTGTAATTTTAAAAATATTAGGGATAATGTCTCTCTGAGTTTCTTTTAAAAAAGCTAATAAACCTCCTGCTGCTTGAATCGCAAACTCTTTACCTTCTAAATCAAAACTATGTAAATTTGAAAGATTAAAATGGCGTATAATTATATTATAAGCCTCATCTAGGTTAAATACATAATCATCATAAGGTTTTATTAATGCGTCATTTAAATCTGTTAAAAAGAGGAAGAAATGTTCATCCTTTTGTAATCTTGTTGGTAAAATGACTTCAACAGGATCAAATTGGGAAAATATACTTAATACTTTTTCTAATGGGGCCTGCTCTTTTACTAAAAATTCTGTAGTTAAAAACTCTCCAGTAGATATATCCGCAAATGCAATTCCAAACCCTCTCTTCTCCTTTACAATTGAACAGATATAATTATTTTCTTGCGATTTAAGCATATCAGATTCAATAATTGTACCTGGAGAAAGTATTCGCACCACTCCGCGTTTTACAATCCGACCCTTTACTGTAGACGGATCTTCCAATTGATCCACCACTACAACAGTTTGACCAAGATTTACTAAATTTTTGAGATAACTGCCCGCATGGTGTGGTATGCCAGCTAAGGGATATGCATCATTCCCTATCTTTCTTTTAGTTAAAGTAATCCCCAATAGATTAGAAACTTTTTCCGCATCATCATAAAAGAATTCATAAAAATCACCCATTCTATATGCTATAATATGTTCGGGATACTTCTCTCTATACGTTTTTTTAATACTAAACCAATGTTGCATCATAGGGGTTAAATCTTTAGCTTTAAGGTTATCAATTGAATCTTGTTCCGTCATTATTTGAATAATTCACTTCTTTAAAATTAAATATGATAAGACTAGTAGTTTTTAATGGAAATTTATAATGATTATTATAAAATTAATAATTCAATCAGAGTTATTAAATCCATGGCGTATTGTCTAAGGTTTGGATCCAAGGTTTTGGGAAATCAACTAATTCCGGATAATATTTATAAATTTCTGCTATTGCTCCTAAACACCCCGTCAATTTATGCGAGGTTGTATAGTGACTAAATAAAAATTCCTTATTGTTTAACGATGGGATGGTGTAATCCAAATACTTAATTATTGCTGCTTTTATATCCTTATCTCTATAATTATGTACAAGTTTTTGGCATCGAAGTAAACAGAAAATAGCATCAAGATCAATACAATAAGATACTTTTCCATCCCATAATCCTAAGTCATTCTGTAAATATAATGTAGAATCTATAATTTTTTTAGGAAATGGAAGTGGGTAATTTAAATATTCGTAAATCCAATAATAATGAATCGACCCTCCTAATTCATGTTTTGTTAACCGCTTTTTTATCTTATGATTCCAGCCTAATCTCCAGAAACCTACTTCAGGATCTGCTTTAATATTTAACCAATCAAAATACCATTGAAAAAAATCCTTGTGCGGATATTTCTCGATACCAAGTGTAGCAATGATAGCCCCTATACCTCCTCCTCGATGAGATCCTGGCCAAAATAATAATCCCCATTCTGGTGTTTTTCGGAGCCATCGTTCTACTTTTTTTTTTGAAATTAATACATTAAGAAATTTAACCTTATATTTTGGTTTAGCATCCAATAATGTAAGTGCGGCAACAGCAAATGCCGTGGCATGTTCCCATTGTCCAGTGAGGGGATTTCTAAAATTAATATTGAAAAATCTGTCTTTGAACCAACCTGTTTTAGGATTTTGAAAGGATTGAATTTGATGGACCCATTCATCCTTCTCAATGTCTTCATTCTTAGTTAAAAAGTCATCCAATCTATTGGGAATTACCAAATTGAATACCATGTCCGTCAAGCCATACAAAGAAGGTGTCTGATTATTAGCTTTTAATGAAAAGAATCCCTTATCCCGTTGTATTCGAAATTGATTAACCCAGTCGAACAAATGGTCTTGAAATTTATTCAGTTTGTATTTGCTCATAATCCTAACTTTATTAGTTAAAACACGAAATAATATAAAAAAAAATTAAATTTTTAGTATTCTTTTCTCTAAGGTTAAATCATATGCCTCTTTCATAGCATCTTCATACATTACAATGGGGAACTTCTTATGGAATGGGCTAATTTTTGTTCCTAAGTAGGCTATCTTGTATAGAAATCGTGGGAAAAATCGGATGAATGGAGTTTTTACTAGAGCGGCGGCTCTTTCAAGTTCCTTTATCGTATTGATATCATAACCTCCAAGAAATCCATCGATAAATGCGTAAAAGTACATAAAAATGAAAATTCCTAGCAAGAATATAAGTGCGGTATTGATAATTTTATCTCCTAAAGGTAATCCCCACAAAACTTCAGCTACGAAATATAACACTATAAAATTAATTATCGCAGATATACCAGGTACGATAAAAGACTTAAAAGGATGTATCCGATAATTTACGATCTTCTTTTTAACAATAATCCAAGCAATAATATCCTTAGTAAAAACTGCTGGAATATAGGCAATAATTACTGCGACCATATTCCGAAATATAATTACAAAAAGAAACATTAATAATGCTCTGGTGGTTTGTTCAATAATCCATACTGCCATTGCATATCCTGTATGTCCTGTACCTTCGAATACAGCATCCACTAACCAAGAATAAATTCCTCCGGTATGAAAAAGTAATAATGGAACCAAAAATTGCACTGCAGGCCCCCCATAATCCTCACCGGCAGCCCCCACTAAAAACTTAGCTCCTACCGCAAATAATACCGAAATTAAGAAATAAGCAAAATAATTGCCCCATCTAAACGCTTGATAGACATAAAGTTTAGTCAAGGTTTTCTTATTATGCGCACTGGATTCACTAAATGCTCCCAGCAGACTGTTTCCATATAGGGTTACAATTTGCACTATTTGTCCAAGTGTAAATGCTAAATTAAACCACCCTAGATTATTCGAATAATTCGCCACAAAAATGGAGGTAATAATTACTTGTAAGAACCATCCCAACTGCACAAAACCTTCGCCTATAGCCAATTTAGAGCCATATCTTAAGGTTTCTTTGAATTCCTCTTTAGAAAAATCTATTCTAAAACAACTTTTAGGCGAAAACCCTAACTTTTTAAACATGATAAAGGTCATTATAAAGGTAACCCAAAAGTCAAAGCATCTAGCGATAGCATATCCAATACCTGCTCCTAATGCCTCTCCAATTACAGGATTAGCAGCTCCCCATAAACGACCCAAATAAGTAAAAATCACCTGTCCAACTAATAGCCATATTACTTCCCAGGCCACATAACTTATGAGGTGTAAATCTGATCGCTGCATTCCTTGAAAAGTATACATAAAAACAAGAAAAATTCCTGGATATTGGATAAAGGAATATGCAATAAAGATCCAACTCATATGAGCTATGGGGGTATAGGGAAATATTATAGAACCAATGAACGCAACAATAGATATTTGAGCTATACCCGTAAATATTTGCCACCAGACATAAATCTGAATATAATGGATTGATTTCTCTGGATTGTTAACACGATGTTCGGCAAAATACTTAGCTAAGGCAAAACTAGTTCCAAAGTCAAATAAAATCCATATAATTTGAAAGAAATTGTAGGCATAATTATACCACCCAGCTGCCTGAGGATAAGGTTGAATAATTTGCGGCATAAGAAAGTTAGCAACCAGTAGTTGAGGGAGAACTAAAAATAATCCTAAGAATAAAGTAAATAAAAAGCCTCCTAATTGGCGGTGTACTCCTATTGCTTCCCATTCATCTTCTACATTAACATGATCTTCTAAACGCTTTTCCAAGCTTAGACTCTCTTTTTCAACTCTAAGTTTTTCCTCCTCAGCTTGTTGTTTTAAAGTTTCTATTGTTTTTTGGTCCATTCCGGCACCTGATTTCCTTTTAACCACAACAAATAAAGCAACTGCTAAAATAGCTAATATCACTACAATTATCCCGATAATTATTTGATCGAACAAATGGGGGACTGGAGAGTAAGGCCATAACGGATAAGTATCGAATGATAAACCCAAGCTTTCAAATGTAAGCGCATATAGCAGATAATTATAGTAAGGCCATACTTTAAAATCTAAATTGGCACCATCTTCCAACCACCCTGTAAATACTATAATGTCTCCATCCCCCTTTTCTTTTTCTAAAATTGCGGGAGTTCTATAAAGATCAATCTGTAAATTACGCGAAACAGGGTATAGATCTATTATTCTTTCTACTGTAGAATTAAGACTTGCTAATGGAATAATAGTCATGTTATTCAATTTTATATCTGGGGCTGAATTCCAATCAATATTGGTACTGATCGGGTGGTTTACGTTTCTTACCACAAATAACATAGACTCATTATTTGTATCTTTACTCGATTCATAAATACCAATATCTATAATATCTAATGTGTCTAAAAGAGTAGCATTTTGATATAAGTTCTGCCCCAGATATATTATCGCAGATCCACCATTTTCAACAAAATTTAAAATCGTATTTTGAGAAAGAAGAGATAAATTCGCATCAAAAATTAAAACAGAATCGATCCATGATCCTATTGTAATTAATGAATCTGTATCCAACACTGTGCTTATATTGAAATTATCTTTATCAATATTAATACCTTGTAAGAATAAGCTATCTGAGCCTTTAGTAACGATTAGAAGGTTCCGTTGAACGCTAGGCTGACTATGCCCTGGTCTTATTAAGAAAAATATGCAAAAATTACTGAGGATTAGAGCTATTAGGCTAATTACTAATATTTTTGATATTTTTGTATTTAAATGCACCATGATCAAAATCTGGTAAGTAGATAATAAATTATAGTTCTTTAAAACGGATTTTAATATTAAAAATTATTCAATTTGTTAAGTATTAAAGAAGTCAGAAATCTAAGACAACTCTGGCATAGATTCTTACTTAATTGACATTGTTCAATAATTTTAAGTTACAGGTGTTTTTCTAGCCAAATATACATATCTTGAAACACTTGAGCTCGTCCTTTTTCATTCCATAGTTCATGAAGAAATCCATCGTATTCTTTATAAGTCTTATCCTCACTTTTGACATTTTCGAAGAACTCTTTGACTAGTTGTTTATCTACGATCTTATCATCTCCTGATTGGAGAATTAAAATAGGACAGATCAAATTTATCGCATTATCCATCACATATTTTATTGAATTATTTAATTCTCCAATAGTTCTCATAGAAATCATATCTAATTTATTTTTATCTGCAATATGCTTTCTTAGTATCTTTAAATCACTAGTTAATTGATTTTGATCAATTTCAATTTTTACGAGCTTATTCGGAGCTAATTTTGAAAAAGAGGTTGCTAGTTTTTTCGCAATTTTCTTGCCAAATAAAGATTCTAAAAACATACCCAAAGTAGGTGAGGATACAATAACACCAGGTAAACCTGCATGTGTAATAGCATAAATTAAACTTATTAACCCTCCAAATGAATGGCCAATAAGAAAAATTTTCTTATTATTTAGTTGTTCCCTTACAAGATCCATAAATAACACAATGTCTTTTTGGATATGATCCATGCTATCAATATTTCCGGGCAAATCATGCTTATTCCTCCAATGTCCTCTCAAATCAAAACTAAAAACTGCATAACCTTTTTCAGTAAAATATTCTCCTAAGGTATGAAATCTATCAGAATGAGTTGTCAAATCATGAATAGCAATTAGAGCAGCTTTAATGTTATTTTCCGGAAGCCATGATTGATAAAACAATTTCGTCACTTCTCTTCCTTCAAAAAATCCTGTTTGATTTTTCATAAGAGATCACTCATATAATATACTTTATACAATACTATACTTTATAATATATAATTTCATTAAACCTTTTAGGATTCAAATATCTTTAATTCAACAAAATTTTATATAATTCCATATACTTCTTATAAAATGAATCTTGCTTTTAATGAGAATACTTACTTAAGGTAATTTTTATGAAAAATGAGGATTTAATCAAAATTGTGATACATGGTCGTGGAGGACAGGGAGCTGTTACTGCATGTGAAATTTTAGCTGAAGCTGCATTTTTGAGTGGTAAATTTTTAGACGTTCAAGCTTATCCTTCTTTTGGAGCGGAGAGAAGAGGCGCTCCTGTACAAGCTTATGCTAAATTATCTAGAACTGAGCAGATCTGGGATAGAGCCGAGATTGAAGAACCTAGTATTTTGATTATCTTTGATGAAAGTGTGTTAACAAAAGAAATTACAAATTCATTAGAGGAAGAAGGGATCTTTATAATTAATTCCGCTGAAGAACCAACAGTTATTTTAAAAATGTATGATCTAAACAAAGCAGGTAATATTATAGCTGCTGATATCAGCAACTTAGCGTTGGGAAAAAATTTAACAATCGATGGAAATCCTGTTATTAATACGCCTATATTAGGGTTACTTTCAAAAGCATTACCGGAGTTGAGCTTAGAAAATCTTAAAAAAGTGGTCATTGATAAAATGGGGGAAAAAATAGGGATTTTAAACGGTGAATTGATTGATCAGGGGTATACCCTTGCAAAAACCCTCATATAACATTACTTTACCTGCTCAAACTATAAAGGTAATTTTACAACAAATTTACTACCCTTATTTCTACCCTCAGATTCCGCTCGAATCATCCCTTCATGTAAATCTACAATTTCTTTTGAGATAAAAAGGCCTAATCCTGAACCTTGAATATTAATATATTCAAAACCCTTCCCATACCTCTCTATTTTTCCAAATCTCGTAAATAATATTTTCATTTCATTATCAGTAAGGCCAATTCCAGTATCTTCAATTGAAATTAGTGCATATTCGTTATCTTTAAATAAAGTTATAGTGATATCTCCATTTGGAGGTGTATTTTTAATGGCATTTGATAAAAGATTCATGATAACTTGTTCTATTCTGATGCGATCAACTCTAATAATTAATTCTTCAGGAAGCATTAAACTAAGGTTTAATTTTCTTTCTCTAATTGAATACATTAATTCCTTTGCTACATCCCTTATAATCTCACTTAGATTATGGTCTTTTTTTACTAATTCAAACTTACTGAACTCAATCCTTGATACATCCGTTAAACTTTCCACTAAATACCTTAAGCGCTTACCACCCTTTTCAATTAATTCAATAATTTCTAATTCTTCCTGATTAAGATGATCATTATATATACTCAAAAGAAGTTCACAGCCCCCATTCACTGAGACTAAAGGCGTTTTCAATTCATGCGATACTCTCGAGATTAAATTTTTTCGTATCTTATCTAATTCTTTGAGTTTTTCTAATTCCTGTTCTTTTAGAAATTCTGCCTCTTTCCGAGGTGTAATGTCACTCAAAATTGCTTGAATGTATACTTCCTTACCCATTCTCATTAATGCTGCTTGAAGATTTGTCCAAAAAACCGTGCCATCCTTCTTAAGCATCTTAATATCGATACGATGGAGTATTTCTCCCTTCAAGAATCTTTCAAAAAGTGAAATAACTGTAGGCACAAATTCGGGATGAATAACAGAAACCTCCATAAATTTTTTCTCAATTACCTCATCTTTCGTAAATCCAAATACGTTTTCAAAACTTGGATTTACATCTATGACAGATCCTTTTGAATTAATCAGAACTATTGAAAATGGAGTATTTTCATATAAATACCGGTATTTCCTTTCAGATTCTCGTAATTTTTCTTCTAAATTAAATTTCTCGGTAATATCAATAAAAGTTCCCTCCACACCAGAAGGGTTTCCTTTTTGATCGTACATTAGATGTGAATTCAACTGGACAACAACTTTCTTTCCATCTTTTGTTAAAGCAGGGCATATATAATTTTTAGCATATTTATCTCGCATTAGCTGTTCAACATATTGGTGGCGTTGTTCAGGGACTTGCCAAAAATCAGTGACATTTTTGCCAATCAAGCTTTCTGAATTGTCATAATTTAAAATACGATTATGAGCGGGATTATGATTAATCATTCGACCATCTAAGGTGACCTGGTAAAAACCAACATCCAAATTATTAACCATATTTCTATATTTTATCTCTGATTCTTTTAATTTTACCTCTGCTTCCTTCCTTTCGGTTATATCCTCTGTACTAACAATAATGAGGTCTGGATCGACAAAACCATAATTTACCGACAAGTATTTATCTTCCTTTGATAACTCAAATTGATATTTCATTTCTTTGGTTATTTGAGCTTTTTTTTTTACGCATAAAGTCAAATCTTCAATAATGTCTGGACGATTTGAATACATTTTTGATGCTTGCATCCCCAAAAATGACTTTATTCCTCCGTTAGTAAACTTATCTGCTGCATTATTATAATCCATTAAAATAAAGTCGTCAGCTACAAATTTCCAGATATATGCTGGGATTGGGCCTTCTTTGAAAAGAGCTTTAAATAGATGTTCGGATTCTTTTACTTTTAATTCAGACTTTTTAAGTTCAGTAATATTTTTTCCAATTCCTAGCACAGCATATATTTTTCCGTCTTGCTTTAATGGGATACCATAAGTTTCAACGTGTAGATATTCTCCATTTTTTGTTTTGATTTTGTATTCACTACGAGATGTCTGTTTCCCTATTTTTCTAATCTCTTTGGTAACTTTCCATGCTTTAGTTAAATCCTCTTTATCGAGTAAATCAATAAAGGATAAATTTGCGATTTCTTCTTGTTCATAACCTAAGGTAAGTAAGGTTATTTCATTAGCATCGAGGAAGTTTCCATTGAAATCATTTATATAAATTAAATCTAATGAATGTTCAAACAAATCTTTAAACTTAGTTCGAATTGCTTCTCGATTATATTCTGGTGGAACACTCAATTTAATGTAATCACCATCCCTTAGAATATTTCACTAAAGAGATAATGAAAATGTAAAATATATAACTCTTTACTTTTCAAAAAGCAGTCCGTTTATCATATTTCGATTTGCGGGATGGAATGTAAAAAAAATTTAGTAATGCTTTTTGAAAAGAAAATGTAAGACGCTTAGAGTCAATTTCTTATTTTTATTAACAACAAGAAATTTATTTCAATAATAATTACTTTTTATATTGGCTTATATTCATTTATTTATGTGATATTAATGACCGATACAAAGAAAGATTATCAGAAAATTTTGGGATCTGTCCAAAAACCTGTAAAAGGAGAAGCTGGAAAAACGGGTACCTGGAGCGCGAAAAAACCAATCATTGATTTAGATAAATGTATACCTGTAAAATCTGGAAAGCCAAGTTGCTATAATTGTTGGCTATTTTGCCCTGAAGCAGTAATTTCAAGAACCATTCCACCTGAAATTGATTTGGATTATTGTAAAGGATGTGGTATTTGCATGGAAGAGTGTCCCGTTAAAGCCATCACGATGGAAGAGGTGAAAATTGAATGACACAAACATTACCTATAAACGGAAATGCCCAACAGAAGATGATGATTTTAACAGGAAATCATGCTGCAGCTTATGCTTTTAAACAAGCAAGAGTAGGGGTAGTTTCAGCATATCCTATAACTCCACAAAGCCCTGTTGTGGAAAAGATTGCTGAGTTTATTGATAATGGTGAAATGAACACTAAATTCGTTAAAGTTGAATCTGAACATTCTGCGTTAGCGGTTTGTTGTGCAGCCTCTGCAACGGGATCTAGAGTTGGAACTGCTACGGCCTCTCATGGGTTAATGTTGATGTATGAAATGCTACCTTGGGCTGCAGGTAATAGATTGCCGATTATAATTAACTTGGCAACAAGATCACTCGGAGCGCCTTGGTCTGTATGGACAGATCATTCTGATTTCATTACTATTAGAGATGTGGGTTGGATTCAGTTAATGTGTGAAACTAATCAAGAAATTTATGATACTAATATTCAAGCGTTCAAAATTGCAGAAGATCCTCGAGTATTTATTCCCACTATTGTTGGGTATGATGGATACATTCTTTCTCATACTATGATGCCTGTTATTTTAGAGAATCAAGAACATATAGATAACTTTTTACCTCCATTAAAGCATCATATTAATTTATCGGATCTTTCTACCATAAAGGGAATTGATCCCGTAACAACACCTCATGTCAGAGATAGAGGACAAGAAGGTACTGCACCTGGATATTTCGAATATAGATATGCGTTACAAAAAGCACTTGAAAATTCTATTGATATAATAAAAGAGGTACATGATGAGTTTGCTGAGAAATTTGGAAGAAGTTATGGGAATGGAATCTACAAGGCAATTCAAATAGATGATGCGGATGTAACTGTTTATGCAATGGGCTCTATTGCTTCCCAAGCAAGAGTGGCTATAAAAAAGATGCGTAAAGATGGATTAAAAGTAGGTTTGGTGAGTTTAAAAACATTTCGACCATATCCTGCAGATATATTAAAAGATCTCTTCAAAGATAAACGTCTTATAGTAATATTCGATAGGGATATTGGATATGGTTACGAGGGAGTACTTTCCTACGAACTAAAGTCCGCGTTATATGGGTTAAAGAATTCTCCTTATATCAAAGGTTTTATTGTGGGATTAGGAGGACGAGACGTAAAAACCGAAGATATCATCCAAGGTGTGCAAAAAGCTATTGAACAAGAAAAAACTGGTATTATTTCACATACTACTGAATTTATCGGCTTAAGATTAAATGAACTTAAAAATTATGATGAAGAAGAATTTTATAAAGAAGCGTGATAAAAATTGGTAAAAGTAATGGATTTGCCTGAAGAAGAATTTATTTACCCCGGAACTAGAGCTTGTGCGGGTTGTTCAATGGCATTAATATACCGAATAGCTTTAAAGGCACTTGGCTCAAATACTATAATTACTGTTCCTGCCTCTTGCTTAACAGTGCTGCATGGAATGCAAGGATTTTGTACAACTAAGGTATCTGTACTTCACACCCCTTTTGCCACAACTGGAGCCTCTGCTTCTGGAATTTTGGCCTCACTCGAGGATAAAGGGCTTGCTGAAGATATAAACGTGGTTGCTTTTGCAGGAGATGGGGGTACTGTTGATATAGGGATTCAAGCTTTGAGTGGGGCGGTAGAACGGGGTACAGATTTTATTTTTGCATGTTATGATAATGAAGCATACATGAATACTGGAGTTCAAAGAAGTGGAAGTACTCCTCCTGGAGTATTTACTACCACCACCCCTGGCGGTAAAACAGGATATAAGAAAAACATGGCTAAAATCTTAGAAGCGCATGGGATACCTTATGTAGCAACTGCCATTTCTTCTTATCCCTTAGATTTATATGAAAAATTTCAAACCGCTAAGGAAATATATGGCCCTAAATATATCCATATTTTAGCACCATGCCCCCCTGGGTGGGGATATGATCCAAAAGATTCCATAGAGATTGGAAGACTAGCTGTCCAGACCGGCTTTTGGCCTCTTTATGAAGTAAATGAAGGAAAATTTATCCTATCAAAAGATAGTAAACGATTTTTAGATGCATCAAAGCGAAAACCTATTGAAGACTATATAAAATCTCAAAAACGATTTAAAAATGTCAAAACTAAAGATATAGTGCAATATAAGGATTATATTAAGGCGCTATGGGCAGAAATTGAACAAAGAATTGAGAAAGAATAATTTGCATTTAATATTTCTTCATTTATTTTAATAAAAATGCTTAATCTAATGTAAGTATCTAATATCCCGATCAAATTTAAATGAAAAAAATAAAAGCACAATAAATTAGAAATTATAATTACGTTATGCTAAGAACTTATATTTTTAATGAAAGAGAGAATAATTGGATAGAAGAAAATATAGCAATTCTGAATCATGACTTATGTGCTATCTTGGATGAAGAAGAACGAGTAATTCACCTATGGAAGGGTCCTAAAAGTTCTAAAGAGAAATCCAGAAAGGCTATTAACGCAATTGAAATTTTGATGAAACAGAACCCCTTTTTAGAACTAAGGATTGAACTTTCAGAAAAAAAATTCCCTATTAAGATTAAAGAAAAACTAGATCAACTACTACAGGGAGTAACTCAAGAGGATGAGTTTTCAAAATATGGCTTATCTCGATTTATTTCTATACGATTATATTTCTTTTCTCTCTTAATAAGTATTATTTTACCTTTAATATCCTTAATAAATTTAGCCTCCTTCGTAAGTTGGGTGCCCTCTGGCATTAATTTTGTTGTCATGGCAGTATATTACGATTATTGGTTAGCTCTTTCCTTAATTTTAGTCATTATAACAATTTTTTTATTTTGTATCTCTATTTTAATTGGCATTCTCGAACAAGAATATCAAGTTATTATATATTCCACTGTTGGACTTTTAATTTGTATCGGGATAGCGCTATATTTACAGCAAGGAATCTTTATATTTGCATTTCAAGAAGGATCCACCCAATCAAGGTATTTAATAAGTACTTATGATCTACTTCTCTTTTTTAGTTTAATTGCAGGAAGTACAACAATTTTTGAAATTCCTAATATCCTTAAACTTAGAACCTTTATTAAAATCTATAAGAAATTCATTTTTTAGTTTAATTTATATAAAACTCTACTTATATTAATCCAAAATGTTAAATTAGTACCAAATTATTTTTTAGAATAGCAACTTAAGTTCATTATTAATAAAATTTTATCAAAATGACGGAATCAGCAAAAATATTAAGAGATTTGGAGAAGGAAGATATCCGGATACTAATGGCAATTGAAATTGGGATGAGAAGATCGGAGTATGTTACGATTAGTAATATACGATTTTATTCCCGGTATCCCATGGAGGAAACCCTATTCCGCTTAAAGAAAGTCCATAAATTAGAATTAACTATACGAGATTCTTCTCAGAATGAAATTGCTTATACCTTAAATTCAAAAGGTTATGATATGTTAGCCCTTCATGCGTTAGTAGAGAAGAATAAAATAAGCCAACTTGGACCTCTAATTGGCAAAGGAAAAGAGTCGGATGTTTATAGTTGTATGGATGATGAGGAACATATTTATGCTTTGAAAGTGTATAGAATTGGAAGAACAAGCTTCAAAAATATTAAACGCACAAGGAGTTTTCTAGGAGAACGCTCTCATTTTTCGTGGTTATATGCCAATAGGCTTGCCGCAAGAAAAGAATTTAGAGCCCTAAAAAAAATGTATCACCTTAAGCTAAACACTCCCAAACCAGTAGCTGTCAATCGGCATATGATAATGATGTCCTATTTACGAGGTAAGGAATTAGCTTATTATCAGTATATCGAGAACCCTGCTAAAATTTTCAATAAAATCATCAAAGAAGTAAAGATTATATTTCGAAAAGCAAATATGATTCATGGTGATTTAGGTGAATTTAATATTGTTGTTGATGAAAAAGGAAATATCCTTATTATCGACTGGCTACAATGGGTCTCAAGTACGCATCCTAATGCGCGAGCTCTCTTGGAAAGAGATATTGTTAATGTAAGTAATTATTTCAGAAAAAAGTATAACGTTGAGAGCAACCCTTCTAAAATAATTCAATCATTTTATAAATAATGATTACTAAGCTTTTTAACTATTTTCCCACTAATTAAATAATCTTCAATATCACGGTTATCCATTACTTTTAGAGCATTACAATATGGGTGTAAGATTGAAATAATCTTTTCCTGATTTACAGTTTTCTTTAGTACAGAAATTAATAACACCGACTCGATTTTAGAGGTTCTAATTATCTCTTTAATTCCTTTTTCCATATCATGAAGGTTCTGAAGACTCGTAATTGAGAAAATAATATTAAAGGATTCATTTCGTATTGGCATATTTTCTAAATCAGCAAGGATTAGAGCAAACCTCTCATTTTCCTCGATTTCAAATGATTTCTTCTTTGCAATCTTCAACATATTTAGAGAGATATCAATACCAACATAAAAAAAGGGCTTTAACCTCGAGGGATTAATTATTTTAAGCAGGTAAGGCATTAGAAGTCCAGTTCCAGAACCTGCATCCAAAATTATTTTTGAACCAATTGGAATATATTTTATAAAGTAATCGTATTTTTGATTTTGAATTTTAGCATATCTATTATTATAGTGGACTGATGTTGAATTATATCGTTTAATAATATCTCGCTTTTTATTAGAATGATGATCAAAAGGTTGCAATATGTATCCCTATAATTCTGAAGCCTTTGAATAAAAAGGTTTTAATTCAAAAAAGTTTTTCTTCTAATTATCTTTTTAATAATTATAATAAAATTGTATTTTTGATAAAGTTTTAAATATGTCAAGTCAGAATAATAAATCTAAAAATCCCTTAACCATTTTACAAAACGCTATGGGGTCTACCATTATCTTGAGATTAAAAGATGGCACCGAATATCGAGGACTCTTAAAAGAGATAGATGCTTACATGAATATGATTTTGGAAGATGCCACAGAAATTATGGATGGTTCTCCAGTTGCTAAGTATAATGAGATCTTTATTCGAGGTAATAATCTTCTTTTTATAAAACCCGATGCTTCTCAGATAATGTAAAAAGAGTAAAAATTGAACATTATACCTAATAAAGCCTCATCGTTTGTATCAGTTATAGGTTATGGTACCTTTATAACTCGAAAATTATGGAAAGGAAAACCAAATGTAGAAGTTTGCTTAGTAAAGCACTTTTCTAGAATCCAACCCCCAAATAATTGGTTTCCTTACGCAATACCTTCTGATAAATCATTTTGGGCATTAAAATTTGATATAAGTGTGGAAGAATTGGAAGAACTAGACCAATATGAAGGCCTACCTCAAAATTTATTTGAACGTCAAGAAACATATATAACCTTGAAAAGTGGAAAACAAATCTCTGCGTTTATGTATGTGCCAACTCTTAATACTATTATTGCTCAAAAACTTGCGTTAGATTTAGATTTACATGATCGCTGGAAGGAAGAAATTAAAAAGTATCCTGAAGTGGTAGAAAAATTTCCCGAATTAATAATGTAATCATCATAGAAACTTCGGAACAACACAATTATCCTTGATTACTGCATAAGAAGCAGGATTAGGAGAAAGAGATCCTCTATAATTTGCAGAACTAAAAATCGAGAGTAATCGTTTATTAAAAAACCATTTATATCCCTCTTCAAACACTTCGTGAGATCTTATTAGATATTCTAATTGATATCTTTCCATAAATTGACTAAAAACATCTTCTCCAAAAAATTTAATACCAGGTCCGCGATAACTTTTAGAAAAACCTTTCAAACCCTCTTTCGGATCATTCCATATGATCTGCATCATTGAATTCGCTAAATCTTTCGAAAATAAAGGTATATCTTTCACGCATTTCCCTTTTATTTTTGTTAAAATTTCGATATCCTCTGGAATTCCGCCATGTAGGCAAAGAATTCGATTATTTAATATTGCGCAATAAGGTAACATGGAATAGAATGTAATAATTTGGGAAAATTGCTCTGTATTTCCAAATCTGGTTTTAAAATCCTCTAGAAATCCATAATATGCATTCATTTCTAATGTTTCGTGATTTCCTCTTAATATATAGTATTTTTTAGGTTCCATTATCTTTAAAATCATGACCATTACCAGACATTCTAGTTGATAGGAGCCACGATCCACTATGTCCCCTAAGAAGATTACTACTCTTGGGTTTTCTTTCTTAACGATTTGAATTAGGTCACTTAATGATTTTAAGTTTCCATGGATATCGCCAATTACAAATATTTCATTTTCATATGCTTTATGTGAAAATTCAAGTAATACAGACTCTTCACTTAAGATCGGTATCATTTTGTGTATAATCGCATCAAAATCATCATATTTCAGTTGTGAAATTTTTAAAGGATGGAGTAATAAATCCTTAAAATCAAGATTTTTTTTCAACTTTGATCTACTTCTACTATTTTTATTAAGCTCTACTCTGATTTATAGTAAATTTAATCTTAAATTAATTTCCTACAGTTTTATTAACAAGAAAAATAAATTAATAAGTAAGTGGCTTTATAATCTGCCTTTTTTATTTGGATAAACAAAATTTGGCCCTAAAAATAAAGGATAGGAAAATTGAACCATTTCGATACCATAATAACTACTTTTGAAAAACAGCAACTCCAGGAAAAGGAAAAAACTCGGAATTTAGGAGTTATATATACCCCCTTGCAAATTGCTAAATTTATGGTAAAAAATACCTTTAAAATGTATCTCGAAAACCTTGATCTTAAAAATCATTCTAAAATTGATAATTTAAAGGTGTTAGACCCTGCTTGTGGATCGGGGCGATTTTTAATTGCGATTGCAGAATATTTATTTGTTTTATTTAAAACTTTTAATGATGGAGAATCTACCTATAACCTTAAAAAAAAGATAATCGAGAACAATCTATACGGGAACGATATTGAGAAAAAAGCATACATAATCTCCAAAATAAGATTATTAAATTGGCTTTATTCTGAAGAAAATATCAATAAGAATTATATTATCAATCAAAATACCTTAAATTTTGTAAAATTAGAAAAGCTAATCGAGGAATATGATCTTAATTTTAACATTTTTAATGAGGATTTTTTATTTCAATTTAAAAATCACAATTTTGACATAATCATTGGAAATCCACCTTATATTGAAAATAAGAGAATCCATAATCCTGAATATAAAAAAAGACTTGCTAAACAGTTTTATTCCGCATATAAGTTATATGACTTAAGCACATTATTTATAGAACGATCAATAACGTTATTAAGAGAAAATAAGGGGTGTTTATGCTTCTTGACACCAAATAAATTCTTAGCCGCAGACTATGGGATTAAGATCAGGGAACTATTATTGAAAAATACCCAAATAAGAGAAATAGTTAATATTTCGTCTCTACCTATCTTTAAAAGAATTTCCGCATATCCAATCATATTATTTCTAATCAAAACACCCAATCATACTAATGCTGTTTTAATTAAAAATAGTAAAACTATAAGTGATCTTAGAAATAATAGATGGATAGAGGTTTTAAAATTTAAGCAAGAGTTAATTAGCAGCTTACCTTCTAAGGTGGTACCTGTATCGGGAGATGTAGAATTGATTAATCAATTGTATTCTAGATTTAACTCCTTAGCAGAAAGCTTTAAAGATTTAAGAATTATTTATCGACCTTTTGGGTTTATAGATTGGGCGAAAAACTCAAAATATATTAAACTTAAGGTATCATCAGATAATGATTTAGTATTACTTGGCACGGGTAATATAAAAAAATACCATATAGATTTTAATAAGCATATTAAAATAGCCCATAAAAAATTTACTTCATCATATTTTCAATATAATGAAAAATTTAAAGATATATGGTATGAGTTATCAAAAGAAAAGCTAATTTTTAGAGAAATCGCTAAGAATTTAACATTCACATACGATCCAGGGTTAATTGTTAATCTCACTGGACTTTACTTTGTTAGAGTTCCCTCACTTAATACAAATCAGATCTTCTCATTGCTAGCTATCCTAAATTCAGAATTGATAGATAATGTATTCAAATCACTCTATGGAACATTACATATGTCCGGTGGATACTTACGGATTAATGGGAGCTTCATTAAAAGTTTACCTATGCCTAAAGATCTCCCAGAGTCTTTAGCACAAATTTCTAAAATTATCTCTTTTCTAAGTCAGTTAAAATATGATCTAACTCAAAATAATGAGTTTTTAAAAACTAAGGATATAAAAATAAATGTAATAGATGAACACTTAACTTTTTTCCAAACTTTAAGTAATTTATTGGTAAACCAATTATATGAAATTACTATAGAAGAAATAAGATTAAAGAAAATTCTTAAATCGTCGAATAATTTTCCTGACATCCCGTTTAAATTCTTTTATACTTATTCTGATCTTCCACAATATAGAACCTATACTGAAGAAGAGCTATGTTATAATTTTAAGCAGATTGAAAACTTTCATCAAACTTTAATTTCTCAATTATACTGTTAGAACAACAAAATACAAGCGAGATCGAATTTAAAGGACTAAAAATTAAAATTAATTTTTAGTTAAATTAATAAAAATCGAAAATGAATTATAATACAACATAATCTTATAATAAAATCTATAGGGATATTTAAAATGGAAGTACCCAAATTTAGCTCAAGATATAGGGTTTATTGGGGTTTAGCAAGCTTAGGTGGTTCTCTGATCAGCGGAACTTACGCTTCTCTGTTGACCATTTTCTACACTGATTATATGGGGCTAGTTGGGCCATATGCGTATCTGATTGGAATAATGACTCTGGTTTATGCGATATGGAATGCAATTAATGATCCATTATTTGGTATTTATTCCGATCGAGCAAAATTGAAAAAGGGTCGAAGAATACCTTTTATGCGATATACAGCACCATTTTTAGCTCTTTTTTTCATCGTTGTTTGGTTTGCTCCGGTGGGATCTGATAAAATTGCGATTTTTTGGTGGATGTTAATTACAACATTACTTTATGATACCGCATACACAATTGTTTTCTTAATATATTCGGCACTCCTTCCAGAAATTACTGAAGATGAACCAGAACGAAATAAGTTATCAGTTTTTGCCTCTTTTTTTAGTCTTTTAGGAACAATTGTAGGGTTTCTTATTCCTGATTTCTTTAGACAGGAACAAGGATTTTTACCTCTTCAAATGGCAATGATTGCAATAGGAATTGTCGGTACTCTCTTAATACTTTTTACAACATATAAATTTAAAGAACGACCCGAATTTACAAAAGTAGATGAACCTCTAAAAATTCGAGAAGCATTAAAATTCACATTCAAAAATAAGTCCTTTATTGTCTTAGTTACAGCGAACTTTATGAGCATCTTCATTCAACAGATGCTTCTGGGTGGAATGTTCTTTTTAGGAGATTATGTGGTTCAAGGATCCTCGATTATCTTACTTGTTGCATTATTTATACCATTAGTCTTAGGGGTTTGGATTACTCCCAAATTAATAAAAAGATTTGGAGTAGTACGAGCTGATCAGATTTTGTTAACTATTGGAGCAACGGGATTACTGTTAATAACTTTTGTCCCTGCACTAGTGATGTATATCAGTTTGGCACTAGCAGGAATTGGACTGGTTGGACCGTTGGTTCTTACTAATGTAATGTTCGCTCAAATTTGTGATGAAGATGAATTAAAAACTGGTGTTAGAAGAGAAGCAGCATACTTTGGGATGAATGCGTTAATAACCAAACCCGCTCAAAGCATTGCTATAGCAATACCCTCATTATTACTTACTTTGGCTCATTTTGTTCCGAGAGATGCGTTAGGTAATATCCAACCACAAACTCACCCTAATGAGGTTGATTTCGCTATTCGTGCGTTTATGGGATTAATTCCAGCAATTGCATTATACGTTGAGGTTCTTATTCTCCAGCTTTATCCATTAAAGGGTGATTATTTAGTAAAAGTACAACAAGATGTCTTACAATTACACCAAGAAAAGCATTCAAAGCTCCTTGAAATGGAGAGGAAACAAGATCCTAATAGAAATAACCAATAAATTTAATTTTCATTTTTTTTATTTTTAAGGATTATCCATATTACGAGATATTAATTCTGATTTAGTTTCCAAGCTAATCTTATGTATTATATGACCTAACTCTGGTTCAACTATAAGTTTTCCCCCATTCAAATCTCTCAACCCCGCTAAACAGTTCCAAAGTCCATACTTATCGTTATCCTGGGTTCCTAATGCTTCAGTATATCTCCCACCCGCTAATAGATATCCCCCTAAACCTCCTATAGCTGGCCACTTTTTTAGAGCGCCCTCAAAGTTTTTTTCCAACATTGCATTCATGATTCCTACTTTTTCCAAATCACACAGTCCCATCGCAGCAGCTAGACTATGTTCTACATGAGATGCATGACCGGCTGACATTAATACTTTAATGTAAAAATCTTTTAAATTTTCAGGATCTTTAAATCCATAAGGAAATATTTTTTTGTTAATAATACTTTCAGATAATTTCTTAAGCTCTTCTAAAACTCTATTTACATCTTTTCTTGATATTAAGGCGGTTATCGCTATAAATTTAGATAGCTCCAATTTTTGGCATATCTCTCTTTGATAATGACGTTCTAAAATAATTCCATTACCCCCATGTCCAGTGATTAACATAACTTTTGAAGCAGACTCACCTCGATTCCGAAAGATATCAACATAATATTTCATGAAATTAACAGTTTTTTGGTAAAAAGCTTCCCAAGGAATATAATATGGAGCCCAATCTTTGGCCACTGGTCCGCATCTATCGGTCGTATATGGAATATGAGCAACATATTTTTGTCCTGTTTTCAGTTCTAAGTCGAATGCGGCTTTTTTAGCATGAAAATCATCAATGGCTTTAGGTAATGCCAATCCGTGACCTTCATAAGGATTCCCTACAGAAAAAATAAGCCATTCTCCCTCATTTTTCCCATAAGGTCCCCAATCTCCCATTCTTTCTTTGAGGTTATATTCAGACATATTTTTCGTAAAAAAAATTTTTAGATATAATTTCAATAGGTAAAATTATTCATCTATTTAATACTCACACTATTACCTTAAGAAATGTAATTTTTATAAAAATGATAAAATCTAAATTTTATGCTAAAAAAATATATCTTATACCGAAATGGTAATTTTAAATAAAAAAGGTGATATCAATGGCTAAGAAAAAGAAAGCACCAGTAGAGGAAGAAGAAGTTGAAGATGTGCCTGATGGGAAAGTAGATGAGGATGGTGATGAGATCATCGATCTTTATGATGAGAAAGATAATTTAGAAGATGACCTGGATTATGATCTTAGTGAAATCGAAGACGAGATGCTCGCTGATGAGGATGAAGATGAATCTTTTGGGTATGAGATAAGTGATGTTGAGAAAATGGTACGTAAGATAAAATGCGAGCCCTGTCCCGGGAGTTCAAGTAAACGCCAGTGTAAAGTTAGAGATGACTTTGGTTGCCCACCAGATAAAGCAAAAAAGTAGATTCAAATTTAATCTCATTTTTTAATTACTTATTTTAATAATTATTTATTACCTTTTTTTAGATTTAAAAAAATATTATAATAATTCTAAAAGTTAGATTGATTTAATCTTGTTAACTAAAAATCAAAAACGGTTTATTTTATCGTATTTTGATATATTATTCAGCTTCCTTATTTGGAATATCAACCAAAATATTTTTGGAAATCCATTCTTCATATGCCTAATTCTTTCAATAACGACATTTTTAATTGTGTTCACTCCTTTTGAGATATATTGGAGTTTTCAAGATTTTTGGTTTGAACGATGGAAAAAAATTGCTACAGACGATCTCATCATATCAAAAATAAATATAGTGATTTCAAAAACCATAAAAGGAAAATCCAGATATTTAAGTGCTCTCTTAATCTCTTCAAAAGATAAATCTCTGTTAAAATCGAAAAATACAATAGTTATAATATGTCATGGTTTTTCAGATTCAAAAGAATCTCTGCAATTTTTTTATTTACCTCTAGCGTTGCAGGGATATTTGATCCTTACGTATGATGCTCGTGGAACAAAAGGTTCAAAAAAAGCTGGCAAGAAACATCAATTTTTAGAACGTATTGATGATTATAAACGCATATTAGATTGGATAAGAAATAATGAACAATTAAAATTAAAACAAATTTTTAGTGTAGGTTTTAGCATTGGTGCTATGACAGTTCTTTGTGGTAGTTTTACTAATGATAACGTTAGGAAAATTATTGCAATATCTTCTCTCTCCTATTATAAAAATAATCTTCGTAGTTTTAATCCAATAGTTCTTCTGAATTACATATTAAAAGGGGTTAAACTTTTTCCCAATGAAGATGAAAATAGACGTTTATCTCCATATCTTATCATGAAAGAGTTTAAAGAGTTGAATTTCGAAGAATTATGGCTAAAAAATTCAAAAAAAGTTCTTCTAATTCATGCAAAAAACGATAGAGTAATTAAATTTCTTAATTTTGAACAAAACAAAGAACTACTCGAATTACCTATCCAAAATACTCTTGTTTTAAAAAAGGGGGGGCATACCCAAAAAAAGAATGAAATGGTTTTAGTTGGAAAAACACTCCAATTTTTTTCCAGTTAATTCTATTAATGCTGTTTTCCAGCTTTAAGTTAGCTTTAAATACTTTTTTTTAAAAATAAAGTAAATAAAGAGAAAATTGGAATTATGTTTCGTTGTGAATTTTGTGGAATTTCTATTGAGAACAAAGAATTAGATAAACATTATAAAGTAACTTTGGGTGATGTAGTCTCAGGAAAATTCTATGGAAAAAAGCACATTTATTACCATAAAGAATGTTTAGATGTCTTAAAGAAAGCAAACAGAGAACAAATTTCACAAATTCACTAAATGCTACACTACTTTTTAGCAAAAGAATATAATAATGTTAATGAGATATATTTAGTAGTTATATCATTATAAGTAGAGATAACCTTGGTGATTACCTTTAGTACTTAACCTTAAACTTCCTAAAAGGATTTTTTTGACTTCAATTTGTTCTTTATAACTCATATCCGAATATAACAAAATATAATTCTTTTCAATATTTATAATGAAGAGAAGGCCAATTTTAATCATTTTAGAGTCTTCCGTCATAAGAGAAATAATAACGTAATGATAAGGTAGCGTAATCAAGCTGTTTTTATTAATCTCTACTTCCATGAGGTTATCATTTTCTTTATTATAATCGGATTTAACAAACTTAATTCCGTCTAAAGGTATCGTGATCTTCCTATAAGTTTCTAAAACCTTTGCAAATTGACTTTGGCGTAAAAATCGTCTTTCTTCTTTATCTTTTTCATAGAAATATTTATTTTTTTGCTTTAGATGAAAAATTTTCCTATGTTTTGATTTCGAAGCATCCTTTTCAATCTCCTTTAATTCTTCAACTGAATCATCGTCAAATATGATTAGAATATCCGGATCAACATTATTAATAAAAAAAGTTTTGTAAACAATTCCTGCTTCCGTTTTAATCCAGCCATCCGTGTCAATCAGTATAAAATCTGTATCTTTATGCCTTTTATTATAATTTTCAATCAGTTCCCTGCATGAATGAGATACAATGTATTTAAAATTAGATTTTGGGAACGTGCTGCCAATGAATATAGTTTCTTCAGTTTCAATATCAGCACTCGAAACTATAGAGTTCTTAATTTTTCCGATATTCAAAGTAGTAGGAAGATACATCAACTGCTGGCCAAGATCAGAGTCTAAATATCCTCCTTTTAAGCCTTCTCTTAAGAAATTATTAGCTAAATATTTGATAAGGGTAGTTTTTCCACTACTAATTCCTAAGACCATAATTTTGAGAGGATTATTGTTGCTTCTTTTTTTAATCTCAGATAATATTTTATCCTTGGCATTTTTCCACTCCTCATTAATGGTATTTTCTTCAATATAGGTTATATTTTCTTTATTATTGGAAAAAATTTCAATCTCTGATGTCTCAAGAGCATATAAGGGATATAAATGGGCACTAGGAACAACAAGCACGTTTTCCTCTTCTTTTTTATCTGGATTGAAATATTTACCAAATACTTCAAGTTTTCCCTTCAATAATTCGATTCTAGAAGGGCCTTTCACTAATATAGTGTGTCCTTTCTCAGCATTATGTAGCATATGTAACCCAGTTTAGCTTTTCTAATAAAATAATACACTATTTTATACTATCATTATATAGTTATTAACTAAAAGAAAAATACTTTTCTTTTCAGAACTTAAATTTTTAATTCATATATATGTAATACTTCTTGAAAACCCAATTTAGTAAATAAAATTTGTGCAACCTTATCTATATTTTGTTTTAATGCTAATCTAATTGAGGTGATATGATTGCTTTTCAAATAATCAATCATATGGCGCATAAGTTCTTCACCAATTCCTAACCTTCTGCTCTCCTCTTTAACAATCAAATTTGTAATATAACCAAACCGATCACCATTCTCTGATGTTCTTATTGAACAATTTCCCATACCTAAAATTAAATTTGTCTCATCATCAATTGCAACTAGAATTTCTGTGTTTGAATTTCTACTCATTTGTTCAATTAAACTAATTCTCCATCTTTCCTCATCAAATTCTTGTCCTCTTAATCGACATAGATGTTTCATGAGTAAGGTTGTTTCATCAATATCCTTATTGGTAAATTCCCTAATTTTCATTCTTTTAAATTTAAAATAATATCGAAACCATTATTTAAGAATAAACTATTAAAAATTTGATATATAATTTTCGGATGTAGAATAAAAAATGTTATAGAGCAATATCACGTATGAACTTATTAAGTTCTTTTACAATCTGCAAATGATCAGGACAGTTTAAAATTGAATGGTCATTATTTTCGAGCCAGACTTTCCTTTTTTTGATAGAATTAATCCTTTTATAAATTTCTTCCATACTTTCTTTATTGATCTGGGTATCTTTCTTCCCCTGAAATATTAAAATTGGACTTTTAATCTCCGGTAAAATAGCTTTCAGCTCCTTTAATAATAACTTAGTTTTTTTAAGCACGTTTAAAGGAATTTTATCATAACCCACCCATTCTCCATTAGTCTCTTCTTTAAATTTTTCTGAAGGAATCTTATGGTATTTCATAAAAGGCTTAATAATCGGTACTAATTTTACCCCTATTCCTCTTATTCCGATTGGGGTACTAATAATAAAAATACCGTTAACATTAAATTGAGCTGCTAATAATAAAGAAAAAATCCCTCCCATAGAATGGCCTCCTACAATGATAGTAGAACAGGTTTCCTTTAGGATATTATATTCCTTTATTAGGGCTTTTTTCCATATATCGATAGTGACACGCCTTAAATCTTCGGGCTTAGTTCCAAAACCTGGTAATAAGGGAATATGAATCGTAAACTTCCTTTCTTTATAGATATCCTCTGCTAATGGTTTTAAATCAGCACAAGTTCCTCCACCACCACCGGGAATCATTAAAATTCCAATATGGTTTCCTTTATAATGAAAGGGACCTGCTCCCGGTAAAAATTGATTAAAAGTATTATTCATATAGGATTACCTAGTTATTTTTGAGTGATATTAAAAATAAAGAAAAAAAGTTCATTTTTTAAATTGTTTATAGCATGGAATGCACATATTACTATTCTGATAATTCATGATGCGACTGCTCATTGTAAGTTCTCCACAAACTTCACATGGGACCGAATCTTCTATGGTTGCCATACTGGGAGGATCATATTCCACTTCCCTAATGGTAAATATTTGCTCTGGTTCTAAACTTAATAATTTTTGAATTTTTTCGTCTCTTGAAAGTTTTTTATCTTCCAGACCAGATGGTTTTAATGAGAGCTTTATTGCTTTTTGTTTCTTTCTACTATATACGGTATAATTGTTTTTACCATAATCATGATGAATTAGATTTCCTTTACCATAAGTGGTGCTAAGTATCGCTTGTAATGCATCCACACTACAATTATTTGTTTCAACTACCGCAACTAATTCTTCATCAGGAGAGTGTTCAAATCCATATTTGAGGAAAATTTTAGCAGCTAGCACGCCTATCGCTACTCCTGGACATAAATGTCCATGAAACATAGTGGCTTTTTTCATTAAATCTTTGGTTTCCATGTCTTATCAATTAATAAATGTAGATACAATAAACTTCTCTAAATATATTATTTATATGAAGATTTAAATATATTTATAATAATCATGAAATTTTTAGTTGATGCGATGCTAGGGAAGCTCGCTAGATTTTTACGAATTTTTGGTTATGATACTATCTATGCTAATGATTTGATACCATATTATAATATAGATCCAGTACCTGATGAAAAATTATTAGAATATGCTTTAGACAATAGAAGAACTATTATTACTAAAGATCTTGCTTTTTATTTAAAAATAAAAGATAATGCTATTTTTCTTGAAGGGGCGGGAGTATACAATTACTTAAAACAACTTAAATTAAAACTAAATTTAGAATATAATTTCCAAATTGAGTACGGTAGATGTTCTGTATGCAATAGTTCTTTGGTAAAAGTTTCAGATAAAAGTTCAATAAAAGATCAAATCAAACCAGAAAGTTTCAGAAACTATTCCGATTTTTATCAGTGCTCAAATAAAGAATGTAGGCAAATTTTCTGGGAGGGGCCTCATATTACTGATATCGTTGCGAAAATAAAGAAGATAATTGATTATAAATGATCTTTTATTTATTCAAATAATTTAATTTAATATCATTAAATTTTAATTTGACCTTTTCTGCCTCTTCTTTCGCTCCTCCTTTCTCAAACATAGTATGAGCTTGAGATAGGAGTTCAAGGCATTTTCTATATTCCTTATTTTTAAAATGATTCTCTGAAAGTTCCACTAGATAATGCCCTTTTTTGACATAAAATTCAATAAATTGTCCAGAAGTATCTATTTTTTCGCTCATTACATCAATTTCAAAAAAAATTCCTTTATATGTATCTTAGAAAATAGCATTAAATAAAATTAACTAAAAATTTTAAGCTTATGATTTTTCTGCGTTCACTCGAAATAACTTCATTTGAATAACCTGGCCGGATAATCGAGAACTATGTGCAGCAAAAGCCATTAGGTGACTTTCTAAAATTGCTCGTGCATTAGTTAATGGTTGAGATTTATCTTTATCAAGGACATTATCTAAAAAGGCAGAAATTAGTAGATCATCTCCGCCTCCATGAGCTTTTGTATTTAATGTTAAATCTTTAGTAAATATAATTTTTTCTTCTCCATTATAATGATCATTTATGGTTATCTTCTGACCGCAATCCCTAAATTCTCCGAACAATGTTCCTCTTGTCCCGTCAATCCTTAAAGTTCTGCCTTCACGTTCACTAAATCCATGCATTATTAACGTAGCAGTTGCACCGTTCATAAACTCTATATTAACTACTTGATGATCGACAACATCGTTATCACATTTATATACGCACCTACCATAAGGGCTTGACCTTAAAATTTCCATCTTTGCTCCATCAGAAAAATCTCCTCTCTCATATGCATCTTGACCGAAATATAACGGCTCTACTGGCCATTCTCTCCAATAAATTAAACTATTTAATGGTTTAATAACTTTAGAAAGATATTTCAACCATATCTTATGCTCTTTTCTTAAATTAGCTAGAAATCTTAATCCTCTATTATTACTGTATTTCATTATCTGAAGAATAGGAGCAATATCAATATAAATCCTTGGAGCATAATATAAACAAGAGTTTTCGATTGGACAACCTTCTATACAGTAATTTGGAGCACTCTTTGGGGCATTATTATGAGTAAAATGTAATAAACTTCCAAATGAGCTTATCTTCTTTGGTAAGGATCCTATCATCCAATATAATAAATCAAGATCATGACAACATTTTGCTAATATCATAGGAGAAGATTGTGCTTGATTCCTCCAATTTCCTCTAACAAACGAATGAGCCATATGATACCAGCTAACATTTTCGCTATGAGAAATATTCACGATATCTCCCAGCACCTTATTTCGAATAAGTTCAATTATTTTCGAAAAAAAATCAGTATATCTTAATACATGACTGATACCTAATATACGTCCGGTGCTTTCTGCACATTTTACAATTTTTATACAACCTTCTAAAGTATGAGCCATTGGTTTTTCCAATAATACATCATAACCTTTCTCTAAAGCTCGAATGGTTGGTTCAATATGCATTTGGTCTTGAGTACAAATAAACGCAATGTTGGCTAGTTGTTCCTTTTCAAGTAGATCTGTCCAACTATCAAAACATGATTCTAAGGGTATATTATGTAATCTGGCAAAATGCTCCCTTCGGCTTTTAATTGGCTCTGCTACTGCAACAAATTTTAATCTATTAGGATAATTTAAGGCGTATTGACCATAAACGGTCATACCCCTATTACCTGCTCCGCATAAAATTGCGCTTATCGGATGATTTATTATATCAGAACACCTCTTTGCAATTAGAGGTATTTATTTTACCTGATTTTAGTAATTCATCTAATATCACTATAGCCGCCATTGCCTCAACGATAACAATCGCCCTTGGCACAATGCAAGGATCATGGCGACCTTCCAATTTTAAATCCACTTCTTTCATAACCTTAATATTTATTGTTTTTTGTAACTTACCTATTGAAGCGGTGGGTTTTACAACAACAGTAAATTCTATAGGCATCCCTGTAGAAAGTCCTCCAATTATTCCCCCCGCGTCATTTTTTGATGTTATAATTTTATTTTGGTATATTATCCATGGATCATTATGTTCTGATCCTCTCATAGATGCAGCTTTGAAACCAATCCCGAACTCAATCCCTTTAATAGCTGGTATAGAAAACATTGCCCTACTGATATTTGATTCTAGACTGCCAAAAATTGGACTTCCTATTCCAGGAGGCACATTATTTATTATACATTTAATTGTGCCTCCGATCGAATCATTCTCTTTTTTCACGGTTTCAATTTCATTTATCATCTCATTTGATAGAACCAAATTTAGCGCATTCACAGGGGAGCTATCCCGTAATGCGATTAATTTATTTATATTTTCACAGGAGTATTGTTGATTATCCCAGACATTACCAATACTTTTTGTATAAGCAAATGGAATAATTCCATAATCTTTTAAAATCAGTTTTGCTAGTGCTCCCGCTATTACATATCCTACTGTGATTCTCCCCGAAAATCGTCCTGATCCACGATAATCAGCAAAACCTTTATATTTGACATAAGCAGGATAATCAGCATGTGAGGGCCTGAAAATATCTTTAATCTTTTCATAATGGAAGGACTTAACATCTTCATTTCTCACAATTATGGATAATGGTGCACCTGTAGTGCTATTATTAAACACACCCGATAAAATTTCAAATTCATCTGGTTCCATACGTGATGAACTTAAATTTGAAACTCCGGGTCTCCTCTTATTTAATTCATTCTGAATAAAATTTCTATCGATGTTCAGACCAGGAGGTACTCCATCAATTACCACCCCGACTATTCTCCCATGACTTTCTCCAAAAGAAGTTATTCTAAAAATAGTACCAAAAGAATTATCTGTCATAATAATCAACTCATTATTAAGTTGTTAAATTAATCAATAGTATAAGTAAAAATAAATTATTATACTCATTCTTTCTATTATTTTTTTTCTTGTATCAGTATATTTAAGACAAATTTTATGATATATTAATATATTAACTTTACATAAGTATATCACGAAACTTTTATTCCTATTTAAAACAATTTAAAAAGAAGGAAAATCAATTGGAAATTAAAATTAAGCCAACGATTAAGTTAAATGGGGATATTAGAGCCCCCCCTTCAAAAAGTTACTCTCATCGAGCTTTTATGGCTTCAAGTTTAGCAGACGGGGTATCAGTTATTAAAAATGCTTTAGTTGGAGGAGATGTTGAGATCACAATCAAGATATTAAAGAAATTAGGAGTACATATCTCTAAAGTATCTGAAAATAATTACATGGTTAAAGGATTAGGTGGTATATTCAAACCGTGTAAAGAAGTTGTTGATATTGGAAATTCAGGTACGTCTATTAGGATTTTTAGTGCATTAGCTTTACTAGTTGAAGGAGGTTTACAATTTACAGGAGTATTTTTTGAAAGAAAAAGACCCATAATACCATTGCTCGAAGCTCTTACAAAATGGGGAGGTTTTTATAATATAAATGCCGGATTATTGTCTATTAAGAGAAAAAAGAACAAATGCAATGATGTAGAGATAAGAGGGGATGTAAGTTCCCAATTTATCACTGCATTATTAATGGTTGGACCTCTAATCCTTTGTAAAAAAATTAACCATCTAACGCTTAATATTATATCCCCTTTAATATCTTATCCCTATATCGCTATTACTTTAAAAGTCTTAAAGCATTATGGTATAAATATACAGGAACAGATAAATAACAAGAGGTTAGGAAAATACATAATACCTTGTCAGCAAAACTATAGAGCTCAGAATTTTACAATCCCTGGAGATTTTTCTTCAGTTTCGTATATCATAGCTGCTGGCGTTTTAAGTTTTGATGACTCATTGATAACTATATCCAATTTAGATTTTAATAGTCCTCAAGGCGATAAAAGATTAATTGAGATTTTGCAAGATATGGGTGCTCAAATTGAAATGAATAAAGAGAAAGGAATTTTAATAATTAAAGGAAATTTAAGGAAAAATCCGTTAAAAGGATTAAATATCAATATTCAAGATAACCCTGATTTATTTCCAATTCTTGCAGTAATTGGTGTATTCGCGCTTGGAAAGACCTCCCTTTATAATGCAAAAAGTTTAAGGTATAAAGAAAGTGATAGAATTTCTATTATGGCTCGAGAATTAAAAAAGATGGGTGTAAATGTTGAGGAAAGCGAAGATGAATTAACTATACATCATTGCACTGAGTTAAAGGGAATAGAGGTATTACATGAGAATGATCATAGAATAGCTATGGCTTTAACAATAGCAAATCTATATGCTATGACAAATTCAAAAGTTGAACGGATCGATATCGTTCAAGATTCATATCCCTCTTTTATAAGCGATCTTATAAAATTGGGAGCATCGATAGAAATTGTTTAAATATCTTAAAAAAAATTTATCTGAAAGACTTTTGTCTTCTTTTTCGAGCTTTCGATCCACCAAAATGTTTAGGTTCGGTTCTTCTTGAATCTCCTGAAAGTAATGACTCATCATATTCTCTTAATGTTTTCTCTATCGTTTTTGTGCCAAGAAATTTATTAATTAATTTTGCGATTGCAATTCGTACAGCATTAGTTTGGCCCATTTTACCGCCACCTTCTACATTTATGATAATATTGCACTTATCAAGCTTAGGATGTCCAATAACTTCTAAGACTTCTTGTATTCTCATTCTTGCAATTTCAGGCTCATATAGGGCTAAGGGGACATTATTAATTTTTACCTGGCCTTTAGAAGGATAACGTAAAACTGCTCGTGCAATTGCTGTTTTTCGTTTACCTGCTGCTTGAATAACCTTACTTTTTTCTGATATTTTGATTACACCTCTATACTTTTGTTATTCCATCCAATTCTCATACAAAGATTTTCTAAAGTAATATATTTATTATAATAGGAAAGTCTAGTTCTTTCTGCATTTGGGATTTCTTCGGGGATTAATTTTTGATATCTTTTTCTAAATCTTTCGGGAATGTCAGCAATATAAACATGGACTCGACTTATAGCTTCTTTGCCTCTAAGCTTTTTTCGGGGTAACATTTTCTTTATAACAGCTCGCATAAAAACATCCGGACGTCTTGGCCAGAAAGGACCTCTACGAGGATTTGTAGCCGTACTGATATTTAATTTCGCTAAATATTTTTGATGAATATCTTCTTTAGTTCCACTTATAATACAATCTTTAGAATTTATTACGACTATTTGATTTCCTAATAATGCTTTTTTAGCAATTTGGCTGCAAAATCGACCTAAGATTTTATTTTTTGCATCAAATAATAAGTATTCCTGCATATTTTCAACACTTTCTCACTATTATATTAATTCAATAAAATAATTTAACATTTTTACCGTCAGGATTTTGCTGTAATAACTCCTCGATTGAAATAAGCTTACTTCCTGACTTTTCAATTTTATCTTTAGCTGATGTAGAATAATCTAAACATGCGATTGTTAGTTTATGATCTAAATCACCTAAAGCTAAAATTTTGCCAGGTATCACTATGGTATCATTTTCCTTAGTTTTTTTATTAATACGATATAAATTAGCTTCAATTCTATTCCTTCTAGGTCCAGATATTTTTTTTGAAACTTGTTTCCAAATTCGTCGCTTAGTTTTCCATAAATCACGTATTAGTTTCCTTTGATAATAATTGCTTGGACCTGTTATTCGATGGCTCATAGTATTTCACTCATTAATTGTTAACTCTTGAAATATAAAGTCTTAAATTTATAATATTTTAATAAATTTTTGATTATTCATGTCTCTATCTTTAATTCTTCTAGTTTGGTAGCGAATTCATCAATTTTTTCGGTAAAAATTTCAAAAGTTTTTTTGATAATTGTTTTAAATGGTAATACACCATCACTTTCTATCGAAAAAATGTAAGCATCCTTTTTATGTAATACTTTAATTTTACCCTCTGATATTTTTTCACAAGATTTACATAATGTGCAAACTTTCCAGTAATCTTCCTTTAATTTCAAGTTTTTTTTACTATCTAATTCAAATAGCTTGAAAGGACACATTTTCGCGATTTCTTCATTTTCTTCTTCATTTTTTAAATCTTTTTCATTAAATTCTACAATCGGGTAATATCTAAAAAAGACATTAGAAACAGCTTGCCATTTTGCATGATCTTTTGCTCTTCCTAATACTGCATAAGCTTCAATTATAACTTTGTTATTTTTATCGATTTTAACAATGGGTATATTAGGATCAACTGGGATTATTTTAGGGTCATTAGATTTTAAATCACCCGAATAGATAATCAGAGGAGAATTCGTTGCATTAGTTATTTCACACGTTAAGGATACTTGGCACATTGGACAGCCATATCCTGAGCATTCACATTCTCGAGGGAGTTTATATACATCTAAATCCGTTTTTAGAGGGAGCATTCCTAATCTGTGAGCAATAATTTCATCGTAAAGTGGGCTATCGTTTTTTAAAATAATTACTTCATCTATCGCCATAACTGGTATTTCTGTCAAAATGATTCTCCTTAAGGCATTAATCATTTCAATTGAAATTCCTTCTACCTCTAAAACTAAATTCTGTTCATTTTGTTGTAGTACATCAAGCTTCACAGGACTCATAATAAATGAATACTCGTATATTAATTAATTATAACTAGGTGATTGCTAAAATCAGCTATTTAAGATAAATTTTTCTATTAATTTTAAAAAAAGAAATAAAAATCCTAATAAAACTTGATATATTCATATGCTTTATTAGGAGATTGAAAGCAATATTTAATCTCTTGAAAGCCCTTTTTAAACTCTATAACTTGTTCTCTTATTTTTTTAGGATCTGACTTATCAATGATAACCTTCTTAATAAATTCTGCGATATCTTCCATTTCTGTTTTCCCCATACCTAAGCGGGTGACTTCAGAGGTACCTAATCGAAGCCCTCCAGGATTCTGATAATGTCTCCCTTCTTGAATATCCCATGGAAGTAAGTTCCGATTAAGTATAATATTACATTTCTCTAATAATGCTTCGATATCTCCTCCTAAACCTATAGTCTTTTCAAATTTGGTGATATCTACCACAATCTGATGAGATTCGGTGTACCCCTTATGTTCCATTAAAACATTAATTCCTTTATCATTTAAAGCTTGAGCTAAAGCTTTTGCATTCTGAATTACATTTTTGTGATATTCTTTTCCGAACTCAAGCATTTCTGCAAACGCTACAGCTAATGCTGCCACGTTATGTAAATGATGATTAGAAAGCAATGCTGGAAAAGTGCAGGATCTCAGTGTTTCAATTAAATCTTCCCGATTTGACACAAGCGTCCCATGCTGAGGTCCTGGCAGCGTTTTATGGGTACTCATAGTCATAACATCAGCCCCCTCCCTTAAAGGGTCTTGAAAGTATCCTGAACCTATTAAACCAGCTACATGAGCTGCATCATAACCAACATTCGCTCCGACTTCTTTAGCTACTTCACTGAGTTCTTTTACTGGATGAGGAAATAAAAATACGGATCCCCCAAATAAAACAAGTTCTGGTTCAAAACTTCTTATTATTTTTGCGGTTTTATCTATATCTAAATTCATTTCATCATTATCAAAGGCCATATATTCAATATTCAAGCCTCTAACTGTCCCTGCTGTTCCATAAATGGCCATACCACTTTTTGTGAATTTAGGTGCATGAGAGATATGTCCTCCTTTAGGAATCGGCATAATGAGCATTTTACCATTGTTATCAGAAGTAAATGCATTATACATTGCTAAATTTGCAACAACTCCAGATATTGGTCTAACATCAGCATGAATACACTTGAAATATTCTTTCGCTAATTCCATGCAAATATCTTCTACCATATCTATATATTTGCATCCAGCATAAACACGCTGTCCCACCCATCCTTCTGCATATCTATGACTCATATCACAATTTGCAGCTTCATCTACAGCAGGACTAGTTATGTTCTCAGAAGCAATCAATGGAATTGAATCACTAAATAATCTATTATGTTCCATTAAAATTTGTCTAATTTCTTCAACTTTTTTTCTCAATATTAATCAGTCTAAAATCTAATTTTAAATCTACAGTTAAAAAAGTATAAATTTCCAATTATTTTAAACCTTTTGGCTAAAATAAGTATTTAATATGCTCCAAATCAAAAAACGTTGGTTGACAATTAAGCTAAGAAATTCTCTCTTAATTTAATGATACTTATCCCTTTGATTTTTCTAAAATTAGTCGAGCTTCATAAAGATTTAATTTCTTTCCCGCTTTCTGTTTCTCCAAAGCTTCAGCTAATTTGTCTTGCTTCAATTTTTCTAATTCTTCCATTCGTTTAGTATTTACCTTATATGGCTTTCTTGTGGTCTTATCAAATTTTTGTGGTCTTTTTCCTCTAGATACTTTTTTCCTTTGGTTCATTAGTCTCAAAAATCGCTCATGATAATCATCAGCGGCTTTTTTATTAACAATTAGCTCTTCTTCAAGAGATTTTTTTTTCTCTCGTAGATCGTTGACATATTGATAGGTTTCATGCATTTTTGCATGATAATTTTGGGATTTATTTGACCACTTATTCAATTGTTCATAAATTTTATTCAAATTTAATTTAACAATTTTAATTTTTTTTTCAAGTTTGAATAATTCACTATTTTGTTCTTCAGAAAGATATTTTTGTTTCATTTCAGCTAATTCTTTGATTTTATCTATGATAGCATTCTCTTCAGTAATATCGAGGTATTCAATTTCGATTTTTCTCTCCAAATTTTCAATTTTTCGCTCTATTTGTTTAATAGAAAAAACTTTTTTTGATTCTCCATTACTTTTACTTATTTTGAGAATGTTTTTTTTCTCATCAATAAAACCATCAAGTATCTTTTTATATTCAATCTTCTTATCTTTTAATTTCTTAACTTTACTATTCCAGTAATCACGCTTTTTTTGGTAATTTTCTTTTGCAATTTTTAGTTGTGCTTCAACCTGATTATCAATTTCCTGTAACTCATTAATGTAATCTTTTGTTTTTTGGTTTAGATCATCTCTTTTCTTACGAAACTCTTCAATTTGAAACTGAAGTTCTTTAAAAGAGAGGTTTGAAGCTTGAGACGTACCTGTGTTGTCCCTACTCATAGATAAATTCATTAAAAAGTATTAATAAAAAGCGATACTTAACTCTTGATTAATTAATTCAATTTAACATTTATTTTATATTTTTTGTAAAACATAATAAAAAAGGGGAAATAGAATTATAAATACTGACAATTGTGTATAGAATAGAACTTAGAGTTACCTTTATTCATCTTTTCTTATTCCATGAATTCTTATAACTTTAAAGGTAAACAAGCTGGTTTTTAATAAACTAAAAATTATTATTAATCAATCGATTTTAATAAAAAATGCAATTAGTTACTAATAAGTACTGAAATTTTTTTTGGTTTCTGGTGAAAATTTATGACTGATGATTTAATAAAGGAAAATGATCTGGTTTTTCTTATTTTAGATGATAGAAGAAGATGGTTAATTAAAGTAAAATCAGGAAAAGAGTTTCAAACACATAAAGGTACTATTTTCTATGATGATATTATAGGAAAAACTTTTGGTTCAGTTACTTTTTCAAAACCATACGATTCTCAAGGATATAAATTTTATCTCCTCAAACCACTTCCTTCAGATTATGTTACTCATATGACTAGAAAGACTCAAATAATTTATCCCGAAGATGCGGGGCTCATTTTAATGTATTCTGGAATAGGACCTGGAAGTCGGGTACTCGAAGCAGGATGTGGTTCCGGAGCATTAACATGTATCTTAGGCAACTATGTTAGACCTAATGGACATATCTATTCATATGATATTAGAGAAAAAAGCCTTAAACAAGCAAATAAAAATATTCATAGTGCCAAATTGAGTGATATAATATCTATAACCTATGGAGATATATTAAAAGATGATCTAAACCTAAAAGATATTGATTCTATCGTTTTAGATATGCCCCAACCATGGGATGCAATAGAAAAAGTGAAAAAATACTTACGAACGAGCGGAACTTTAGTTTCTTTTTCACCCACAATTGAACAAGTAAAGAAAACGACTGCTGCCTTACGTGAGAACGCCTTTATTGAAGTTAATACCTATGAATTAATAAAAAGACGTTATCAAGTCAAGGAAAATGCTACGAGACCAGAAGTACGCATGATAGGGCATACAGGTTTTCTTACTTTTGCCAGAAATGTACATGATGAAGAGAATCCCTTTCGAGAAAAAAAACCAGAAAAATCAGTATTTGTTGATTTAAACGGAATGCCATTAAGGAGTAGTGATCTATCTTGATAGAATATGAAGAATTTAATAAATTAGATATCAGAGTCGCTCTTATTAAATCTTGTGAACTCATCCCGAAAGCGAAAAATCTTTATAAATTATCATTAGATTGTGGAGAAGAAAGATTACGACAAATCATTACGGGTATATCTCAATTTTATAAAGAAGAAGAATTAATTGGGCGTAAAATAGTAATTCTTATGAATTTAAAACCAAAAATCATTATGGGTGAGCTAAGTGAAGGCATGCTTCTTGCTGCTGATTTTAAAGGAGAACCATTTCTATTACTGATAGATGAAAGAAATGGAAAAGATGTGCCGCCAGGCTCTAAAATAAAGTAATTAGAATCCTTTCAATTTCACACCAGTTTGTAACTCTTTCTTTTTCTTAAATCGTTCTGTTTTAAAAAAGTATTTCTTCTTCTCCGGTAAAATATCAATATATTTTCGTAAAATATCTTCAACAAAAGACTTTGTGGCTTTATTCGGAATTTTACCAGGATCTGTGAGGTTAGATAAAATCTCTTTATCCTTAACATCATCCGAAAGGCCTAAATTCTTAAGAGGTATATGAAAAGAATGAATAAACCATCCTTTGCTCTTCTCTTCATGTGCAATGACTCTTAATATATTTTCTTCTTCTTTTTTAATTTTGAAATCGACAAGTTTCTTGCCAGGGCGTACGATAATAGAAGCGTAAAGTGGAATTTTATTTTTTGGGTCATGTATTTTTTTATAAAATTCCTTTAATTTATCACTCATGGTAGTTCTAAAAACCTATTATTCCTAAGATATAAATAGTTTAAAGTAAAATACCTAATTAAATTTATTATAACAAATAATTACAGAGAAAAAATAATGATTGTATTAAAGTCATTTGAAATAAAAACTAAACCTTTTTGTGATGTAATTAATATTACAAATCAAGTCCAAAATACTTTAAAAGAAAGTGGTCTGCAAAGCGGGATTGTAAATGTCCATGTAGCAGGATCAACTGCATCAATTTCAACTACAGAATTTGAACCTGGGTTAGTACAACATGATATCAAGGATTTTCTGGAAAACCTGTTACCATATGATGCCCATTATAGGCACCATCAAACGTGGGGGGACCATAATGGAAGCGGTCATTTAAGAAGCTTTCTACTTAAAACTTCACAAACCTTTCCATTTCATAATAGAACTTTGATTTTAGGAACCTGGCAACAAATTATTTTTATCGAATGCGATGAAAAGCCCCGGAATCGAAAAATTTATTGTCAAATTATAGGAGAGTAGAAAAAAAATACTCTAATTAATAAATTATTTCTTATCCATAATGTTACCAAATTCATTTAGTAACATATGATATACTTCGCGACGTCGAACATCTTCGAATTTACTTATCATTTTTAAAACTGTTTTATGCCTTTCTTGTATCATGCTTTTAAACATGGGAATTTTTCTTATAATATTATCAAATTTATTTTTTTGGTGGATTTGATAATTAAGAAATTCTAAAAATTTATTATCTTCTTCGAACACTCTAATCCTCTTTATTGAATATTAACTTGACAATAATATCACTGATTCGAATTAAAAATAATAGTATCATGTAAATGTTGTTCAAGTAATATTCAAAGTATGAGATATGTTGTAGAAAATTCTAAGATACACATAAGATTAAAAACAATAATTTTCTCCTTCTAATAAAAAATTACTTGTAAATAAAAAGAAGAGATTTAAATCTCTATTTTAAAATTAATGTTACTTATATGATAAAGGGAATAATATGGATGACTTGTTAAAGATTATTATAGCTGGGCTTGATAATGCTGGTAAAACCTCTATTTTAACGGCTTTAAACAAGAAATACGACTTCCACAAAGATATCGTTTCTCTCACTCCAACAATAAGAGTAGAATATCATGCTACAGAATTTTTAAAAAAAAAAGTTATTTTCTGGGATCTTGGAGGTCAAAAACAATACAGAGCCCTCTATGAAGAAAAGCAAGATCTATATTTTGCAGATACTGATTTACTGGTATATATCATTGATATCCAAGATAAAGAACGTTATAACACCTCCCTTGAATATTTAGATATGATCTTACATCATTTCGATACACATAAGATGGATATTCCTCTTATCATAAGTTTCCATAAATTTGATCCAGAAATTCATGGAAATAATGACATTCTTTTTAAAATTGAAAAATTTAAATCAAAAATTAATAGGACTTACAATTCATTTAAGATTCTATATCAACAAACCTCTATATATGATATTATTTCAATAGTACAATTAGTCTCTTATGGACTCTCGGTTTTTGATGATAAATTTTTCGCCCTTTCAGAGTTATTAGAAGTCTATCTTAATGAATTTGGCAGTAAATCCCTTATTTTATTTGATAAAAATGGAATTATAATTAGTGAATTTTACAGCGAGTTAATCGAACCTGAGATCTATTTAGAACTTATAGAATCAATTAAAGAACATTTATTTCTTCTTAAAAGAATGCAAGAAGAATCTTACGAGACGGAATATACGTTCTCTTCTATTGGAGATGACTTAATTTCTTATTTACATAGAATTGAACTAAAAGGAGAATCTATTTTCGTATCTGTTATAATCAAAGAACACCTTAAAGAACAATTCCTGATACGATTTACAGATTTTATATCAGATTTAACAAAGATCTTAATTCCACTCTTAGTTTCGTGATGATTTTTTAAAATATACCTAATTTAATCGAGATGGAGTAATTTCTTTGATTTATCTATTAACTTTTCTTTTCTTTCTCGATGCTTTTTAATAAAAGATAAAACTTTATCTACACATTGCTTTTTATGATCTCCACACATTAATTCACCCTTAACACATCTTTGAAAATCCTCAGAAATCTGTTTATCATCATCTTCAAAAAAGTATATCAACATTTTATAAATCATACATTTCTGAGGTTCTCCGCCCAATTCTTTCTGTTCAGCTTTATTCCTTCTTCCACCCGTAAGCGATCCCATTATTTTTTTCCTAATTGATTCTAAAGATTCATTGAATGTAAAATAACTGTTTGGATTCCTTTTTGACATTTTATCTGCTCCATCTATTCCCGCTAATAAAAAATGATAGGTCGATGCTGGTCGAAAGAAGGTCTTATAGCTTCTCTGGGTCAAATCTCTTGTTAGTCTCAAGTGTGGTGCTTGATCTATCCCTACTGGTACCACCGTTGGTTGCTCACCATCTAGAACCTGAGGTAAAAGGATATCTCCAACCTGTATTAACGAGGCAATGTATAATCCAAATGTTCTTTCTCCATATATTGCATTTAGCATATTCTGAGTGACAAGACGGCTAACTCTAAAACATATATCCTTTACAATCGGTTCTTTTGATTGTCTCCAGATATAAGCCTTTTTAGGGGATGGATCTAATCCTAAAGCTAATATATCTGCTAAATTATCGATTGCAGTTGTTTCGGCCTCTTCAAATGTAATACCATTATCTTCCCAAGATTCTATATCGGCGATACAATAATATGCTTTACCCCCTAATTTCTGAAAATCCACGATTTCCATAGCAGTTGTTAATGTTCCTAGATGAAACGGGCCTGATGGTTTGATTCCGCTCATAACAGCCCAATTTTGGTTATTTTCAATAGCTTTAAGAATTAAATCTAAATCAATATGCCCAAAAATAATTTTTCTCCTAATGAATTTATGTTGGAATAATTTTAGTTTTACAATATCACTTATTTCTTCAATACCGAAATCTTTTATTAATCTTGTATAATCCTCATCTTCTAACTTGCCAGAACCCCATGGATCAATTTTAAATCCGTTATTATTTTTAGACATAATGATCAACTTCGAAAATTCTTTGTTAATAATAAAAATAAAACCCAAATAAAAAATTTTAAGATAAGTCAATTAATTTATTTTTTAAAGCTTTCAAAGCTATTTCAAAATGAAGTATAAATTTCTGGGAAGAAATAGATAAAATTATCGATCACGTAATTTGCGAGTTAAAAGCATGAGTATTATAAATTCATCTACTTTTCCCAAAATTGATAATCAGGCTGATCTCGAACGTAAAAGGGAAATGGGTAAAACCTTTTTATTTTGCGTACTTTTTATTCTATTAGTTTTTCTGTTTTCTAATGTTTACATGTATTGGGATTTAATAAGCCTATTTGCAATTATTACTATTATACTTACAATCCTTTTACTCTATTTATATCCAAAAATCCACAATACTATCAACCAAAACCAATCGAGTAAAAAACCTAAAGAATTGGCTATACTCGAGCAAGATATTTTTAATTTTTTGGTGAAGAACCAAGGAATATCTTATAGAAAGGAAGAAATAATAAATATTTATCTTAATAATAAAAAATTTGATGTAAATTCAACCATTATCAAAGAAGCAATTTCTAATTTAGCAAACTCGAATAAAGTAACCTGCATTATTATATCTGGGGAACTCTCATTTCTTGTTGAAAAATAGATCATTCTGTATGGAATTTAATTATTTCCTCATTAAAATATTTTTAAACATCAACTTTATAATTTAAATTGATTTTTCTCTAACTTTTTTTTAAAATGCCATCAATTATAATATTTTTATACACAATTATAAACCGTATCAATATTAGTTTAAACTTTCTTTATTATAATGCTATGATAGAAAATGAAAAAAAATCTGATGAGTATTGGAAAAAAAAATTAACAAAAGATCAATACTATGTATTAAGAGAAAAAGGAACTGAAGCTCCATTTACGGGAAAGTATTTAGATAATAAAGAGAAAGGTATATATTATTGTGCTGGATGTGGTACACCCTTATTTGATTCAGACACTAAGTTCAAATCTGGTACAGGATGGCCTAGCTTTTATACTGCAATAGAAAAAGATAATATTGAAGAAATTAGAGACACGAGCTACGGAATGATAAGAACTGAAGTTTTATGTAGTAAATGTGGAGGTCATCTAGGACATGTGTTCAACGATGGGCCTCGTCCTACGGGAATGAGATATTGTATAAATTCAATTTCATTAGATTTTATATCAGAAAAGGAATAATATTTTTTTTCCTTTAAGTTTAATTTAAAGTGTTACTATTGAGGAATTTTTATATTCTTTTAAAACCATATTTGAAATGGTTTTAGTTACGAATTGTTCTTCATTTAATTCTCTAATAAAGTTGTGCACATCACCCGCTTCTTTGAAACGACAGATTAAAGCTGCGGATTGTTCCCCTGTTGTATGAAATACTGAACAAACTTCTGGTTTACTTTTAATCTTCTCTAAAATTTCCTGAGTGTGCTTTCCATCTATTTGAATTCGGATTAAAAAGGTAAGCTTAAATCCTAACTGTTCATTGTTTAATTTAACGGTATATCCCTCAATAATCTTATTATTTTCGAGCTTCGAGATTCGATTGTGTATTGTTCCAATTGATATTCCTAACATATCTTGAATTTCGCGATAACTTGTTTTTGCATTCTCCTGAAGAATTTTAATTATATCCTTATCTATTTCATCAAGAGCTTTCTTCATTTTCTCATATATAAAAAATAAATTATTATTAAATTAAACGAATTTCAGAATATGTTAAAATAATTAAACAAGCTTTATAATTTTTGGAAAATTAATTTGATTTTTATATAATGATCTCTAAATCACAAAATTCTTAAAATCCATCTCATTTAATAGATTAATTATAATAAAAATGATTAAGTGAAAATCATGTCTGTACCAATATTAATATTAAAGGAAGGAACAGAAGAAACAAAAGAAAAAGAAGCTCGGATGCAAAACATAAATGCAATAATGGCAATAACCGATACTGTAAAGTCAACTTTAGGGCCAAAAGGTATGAATAAAATGATCGTGGACTCCGTTGGAGATGTTACGATTACAAATGATGGCGCGGAAATCTTAAAGCAACTAGATATTGAAAATGTGGCTGCTAATATGATGGTTAATGTAGCAAAATCTATTGATGAAGATATCGGAGATGGTACAACCACAGCTGTAATCTTTTCAGCTGCATTATTAAGTAACGCTTTGGAATTGATAGAACAAGATGTTCACCCCAAACCTATCACCCATGGTTACAAATTAGCAGCTGATAAAGCATTGGAACTGGTTAACCAATTAGCTATTAAAGTATCAAAAGACGATGAAAACATTTTTAGAAATGTTGCCAAAACAGCGATGAATTCTAAAGATATAGTCGGTATTAAAGACTTTTTTGCGAATCTAGCGTATGATGCTATAAAACATATTAGAGATGAGGATGGAAATACTTTTTCAAAAGTTGCAAATGTAAAAATTGTCAAAGCTCCTGGAAAATCTCTTAAAGATACAGAATTAATTAACGGAGTTTATATTGAGAAAGAAAAAGTAGATTCTGGGATGCCTGATGTGTTAAAAAATGCTAAAATTGCAGTGATCCGGAGAAAATTAGATGTAGTAAAAACTGAATTTGATGCTCAAATTAGAATTTCGAATCCAGAAGATATACAGAAGTTTTTGGATCAAGAAGATAAAATGCTCCAAAAGCATCTCTCTAAATTCAAGGAATTGGGCGTAAATATGATTGTAAATAGTCAAGACATCTCAGATAAATTTGGAGCTTATTTAGCACGTGAAGGAATAGCAGCAATAAAAAATCTCGGAGATAATGATATAAAGGCAGTCTCTAAAGCTACAGGAGCAACCAGAGTAGATGATATTAGTTCATTAAGCGCCAACGATTTAGGCTATGCCGAGACTATAAAATTTCATAAGCTTGAAAAGAATGACTATACTTTATTCACAGGATGTAAAAATCCAAAATCTGTGTCAATTCTACTGAAAGGTGGATTAGAAAAAGTTCTAAATTCTGCTGAAATAAGTTTACATGATGTGTTATGTGTAATCGCGAAAGTTATGGATACTGAAAGCGTTATTGCAGGAGGAGGCGCAATTTATATAGAAATAGCAAAGAAGCTGAGAGACTACGCTAATAAAATTAGTGGTAAAGAACAACTTGCTATAAATGCATTTGCGCTTGCATTAGAGGAAATCCCAAAAACTCTAATTCGAAATGCTGGTTTAGATGAAATTGAAAAAATGACTGAACTACGTGCGGCCCATAAAACTGATGCAGATAAATGGATGGGCATTGATACCATTAATAACGAGATAAGTGATAATTTTAAGAAAGGGATCGTCGAACCTGCCGCTTTAATTAATCATGTTATTAAAGCTGGAAGCGAATTAGCTAATTTAATATTGAGAGTAGACCGAATCATTAGTGCTAAAGGTTCTAGGTCTAAGGAAATGTAATTTTTTTTAATTTTTTTTAATTTTTTTGCTACTATTTAATATTTTAAAGATTTTTCTTCTTTAATAAGGTTTAAAATGATTATAAAACTCTTTATCCTATTGAGATTGAAAGCTTTTTATTTTCTATAACAATTGAGTGAAATGAACCTTTCTAAAGAATTATTAAGATATGTGGATGTGGGTTTATTATCCCGCAGTGATTTTGAGAAATTATTAGAATTGAAAAATGAGCATGTGTTAAAGATAATTACTCAATTCGTTGATTTATGTACCCCAAATAAACTTACAGTTATTTCTGATGCACAAGATGATATAGAGTATGTAAAAAACATGGCTATCATAAATAGAGAAGAAATTGAGCTAGCACTGGCTGGTCACACAGTTCATTACGACGGTTTCTTTACTATGTCAAATCACGATCAAGCAAGAGATAAAAACAATACACAAGTACTTATTCCAAGTGAAGAACAGGGCAAATATCCTTGGATTAATACTATGGAAAGAGAACAAGGCTTAAAAGAGATATTTGAGATTATGAAAGGGTGTATGAAAAATCATGAATGTATTGTACGTTTCTTTTGTTTAGGTCCGAAAGGATCCCGATTTTCTATTCTAGCCCTTCAATTAACGGATTCTTTTTATGTGGCACATAGTGAGGATCTTCTATATAGGGAAGGATATGAAGAATTTAAAAGATTAAAAGGATCCAACGATTTTTTTTACTTTATCCATTCTTCTGGAGAATTAATAGGGAATCCTCCAGTTACTAAGAACTTAGAAAAAAGAAGAATCTATATTGATTTACAAGAAGGCCGAGTTCTAACGGTTAATAATCAATATGCTGGTAACTCCCTTGGTCTTAAAAAGTTAGCATTGAGATTAGGTATTTATAAAGCTAATAATGAAGATTGGCTAACAGAGCATTACTTTATAATGGGATTGCATCCTAGAGGAAAAAGTAGAACAACATATGCTTGCGGAGCGTATCCGAGTGCATGTGGTAAAACATCTACGGCAATGTTACCAGGACAAACAATAATTGGAGATGATATTGCGTATATTAGAAAATGGGAAGATGATTATTGTCATGGAGTAAATATTGAGCATGGAATATTTGGAATTATAAAAGATGTTAATTTGCAAGATGATCCAGAAATCTTTAAAGCACTGACTTCTCCTAGAGAGACTATTTTTTCAAATGTATTGATAAAAGAAAACGTTCCTTATTGGTTAGGCGATGGAAGAAAACATCCGGAAACCGGTTTTAATTTTTCTGGTGATTGGTATCATGGAAAAGAAGATATTGATGGGAATGAAATTCCTTTAGCACATCCAAATGCTCGTTATACAATAAGAATAAGCGAGCTTCCTAATGCAAATCCAAATTTAAATGCCCCTAATGGAGTTCCTATCCATTTGATATTCTATGGTGGAAGAGATTCTGATACTATGCCCCCTATTATAGAAAGTTTTAATTGGGAACATGGTGTTTATTTAGGAGCAACCATCGAATCTGAAACAACTTCAGCTACTATTGGAAAAGAAGGTGTTAGAACTATGCAACCAATGGCGAATTTGGATTTTCTAGTGGTAAGTATGGGAAGGTATTTAAAAAATCATCAAGTTTTTGGCAAAAATTTAAAATATCCGCCTAAAGTCTTTACTACAAATTACTTCTTGAAGAATGAAAAAGGTAAATATCTAAATGGTATCCTTGATAAATTAGTTTGGGTAATGTGGGCAGAATTAAGAGTTCATAATGACATTACTGCTATTGAAACTCCAATTGGATATATCCCATTATATTCAGATTTAAAGTTACTCTTTAGGGAATATCTTAACAAGGATTATTCTAAAGAAGAATACACGCAACAATTTTCTTTAAGGATAACTAAATTATTATCAAAACTAGATAGAGTTGAAAAAATGTATAACAGGGAAGAAAATATACCTGCTTTCTTCTGGGATACACTAATGCAACAGAGAAAGAAACTTAATTGGTTGAAGAGTGAAAAAGGAGATATAATCTCTCCTTTAGACCTATAAATTAAAATTTTTTAATTATAATCCAAAAGTTTTTTTAAAAATATTAATTAAGATTTTAAAAAAGATTGATGAGATGAAAAATATGGCTTCAACTGGTGGAATAACTTATTCTGTTGCAGAATTTAACACTATTGTTACTATGTTAGGTTGTTTATGTGCTACAGTACAACTTTTCACAGGGTTGTATAGTGCTTATTATAAGAAAAAAATAGCGCTAATTAAAACGAATGACATCTTATTTCGAACGCATAGGGCATTTGGAGGATTTGCTACAACCCTTTACTTTCTTGGTTTATTTGCAGGATTGACTGGATTTATCGGTGCTTTAATTTTTAATATTCCTCCTTTTGAAGGTACAGATTTAAGTTTTATGGTTCATGTATGGCCAAGTTTTGCAGTAATGATTGTAATAATTTGGAAAACCTATATTTCATATTTTCGGAAACCTTCCATCTATAAGAAAGGAAAGTGGTTAGGGATTGCAACATTTCTTGCATGGGCATTTACTTGGATTTCATCTGCTTTCTCATATTATTTAAGAACTTTACCCTCAAACCCCCAACATCCTTCGCCAACATATTTGCTACCATTTAATCTATTATGGCTTCAAATATTAATCCCATTTTTAATAGGAACGTTGATTAGTTACTTTGTACTACAGGCTGCACATAAATTAGAATTAAGAAAAGAACAAAGTTCTATGAAAAAAGCTGAAAAATAATTTATGCTAAAAATTTAAGGCCATCTTTTACTTTATAAGTACGATTAAAACGATCTACCTCAATAAACCTTTTAATTTCAAGATTATTTAAGAGATCTCTCATTTCAATAGAACTTTTATTTAACTTCTCAGAAAGGCCTTCTATATCATTTTCATAATTACGTAATACTACTAGTAGTGAAGAATAATTATCATATATTTGATTAACTAAATACTTTAACGATTCTTGTAGATTCTCACCAGTTCGGGTACTCGTTGGGAAGACCATTACATCATCTTTTAAATAATTCTGAGACCTAATTATCCCTGGATGGCGTGCCCCGGCTAAATCTTGTTTATTTGCAAGATATACAATTGGAGTCTCAGGTTCAATAGCTTTCCTAATCGCATTTAAAATTATTATTGCATCTTCATCCTTTTCTGGATGTACCGCATCGAAAATAAAAATAACCCCATCAGTTCCTCTGATTAGCACATCTCTCATGACATTAAACCTTAATAATCCTGGAGTACCAAAAAGAAAGACATCAAACCCATTTAATTTAACACAACCGAGATCCATACCAACGGTATAGTATTTGTTATCTCTTGCTTTGGCTTCTACATTTAACGCTTTATCATCAAGATATTTAATAAAACTTGATTTACCAGCTTGCAAAGCCCCGCTCACAACAATTTTCAATGTAAAGACCTCTTTAATTAATTTCGTCGGATTCTAATTGTATTATATGGCTTATTATTAAATTATTAACTTAATTTGTTTTATTATTATGATTAATATTTGGATAATATCAATTCCTAAATTTAAAAATAAGCTCTGACAATTTTGTTTTCTTTTTACGTACGACAAAAGATTGTTAGCGGTTGTGTGTACAAATCTTAATTTTTAAGTTTTAATGCTTAGAAATAAACATTTCTGACAAGAACATAATAAATGAGAAAATTCTTTTGAAATGTATTTTTTTTTAGCTTGAATAATGGATAATTTAGAAAATCAATACCAAGATATCATAAAGCATTTTCCTAATGTTAAGCTTAATAATAATTTAATATCTCATCTTTCAATTACCATAAAGAATGGAAACATTTTGGAGATTGATTATAGAAATTTTCCCAAAAAACCTAAAGTTAAACTAATCAATCAAAAGGGGGAAGTATATAGAAAACTTGATAGGGTGATTTATTCCTTAAATACTTGGAAATCAAATCATCCTAAAAAAATCTCAGAAATTATCAATGAAATCATAATTTTTATTAACAATTTGGAATCTAACACTATTTTGATAAAAGCTGAATTATTAGAGGGAATTTTGCGTTTATGTCATGAACATCATCCAAGAGAAATCTTAGGAATTTTGAAAACGGAAAAAAATGTTTTTACTGAATTCATTTTGCCTCCAGGCACACTTACTTCAAATACATCTGGGATATATTCTTCCTCTAGACTGCCATTAGATAATTTTTATCAGGCAAGTGTTCATTCACATCCTTCTGGAAATCTTCGTCCCTCACCACAAGATTTAGGGGATATTTTTAAAAAGTTCAAATGTCATTTCATAATAGGATTCCCTTATGGACCAAAAAATATAAGATGTTATGATAAACATGGAAAAACACTAAACATTAAAGTTATAAAATAATCCAACAGTAAGAAATAATGCCAATTTTATTCTTTCTTATAAAGAATAAATTTTATTTTATCTCTATTAACAACGAAATTTTCTTAAAATGAAAAAGTTATTTTTTTTAATTTTTTTAACCTTTTAAGGTGAAAACTCAGTAATTATATTGTTCAATCTGATCTATATAGTAACTTTTAATGACATTTTTATGTTAAAAATTAACATAATCCGTCATTTCAATAAATTTTAAATACTCTTTTAGGATTAGTTTACATTATAAAAGATATTATTACTAGATTTAACAATATACTTTTTTTTTAATTGTTAATTCTTAACTTGTATAAATTTTTTAATAAAAATCAAACATAAATTTTTGAATTCAGAAAGAAAATGTCGGAAAATAAGTTAAGTTCAATAATGATTATAGGAGCAGGGATTTCGGGGATTGAAGCAAGTTTGACGTTGGCAGAACAAGGTTATAAAGTGATACTTGTGGAGAGAACCTCCTCAGTGGGAGGTAGAATGGCACAACTAGATAAAACCTTTCCTACATTGGATTGTTCTATATGTATTCTCGCACCAAAAATGGTAGAAAGCAGTAGACATCCTAATATCGAACTTCTTCCTTATTCTGAAGTAGAAGAAATCAAGGGTAAACCAGGCAAATTTACCGTAAAAATTAAAAAGAAAGCTAAATACGTGAATTGGGATGTTTGTACTGGTTGTGGTGCCTGTAGTGAAAAATGCCCTATGAAAAAAATACCTTCCGAATTTGAAGAAGCGATGGGAAATCGTACAGCAATATATATTCCATTCCCTCAAGCAGTTCCACGCAAAGCGGTGATTGATGCTAAAAAATGTCTTTATCTAACGAAGGGAGCCTGTCAATTATGTGAAAAAGAATGTGAAGCTGGAGCGATAAATTGGGAGGATAAAGATGAATTAAAAACCTATGACGTTGCCTCTATTATCGTTGCTACTGGGTATGATCAACTTAATCCTTCTGTAATAGATAGATATCATTTTGAAGAATATCCAAACGTTATAACTGCCATGCAATATGAGAGATTATTGAGTGCATCGGGCCCTACTGGAGGAGAACTAATACGTCCATCTGATAAAAAACATGCTCATAATATAGCTTTTGTTGCATGTGTTGGATCTCGTAATGAGGATCTATGTGCATATTGTTCTAAATTTTGTTGCATGTATATGGCAAAAGAAGGAGTGGTAACGAGAGAACATGCTCCAGAAACAGATGTACATATTTATTTCAATGATATTCGCGTTATTGGAAAAAATCAAGAAGAATTTATAGAGAGAGCAAAAGAAGAATATGATTTACATTATCATCATGGAATCCCGGGGGATGTAAGAGAAAATCCGGAAAATCATAATTTGTACGTTAAATCAGCTAATTTAGATACAGGAGAAGTTGAAACACGAGAATTTGACCTTGTAGTGTTAGCAAATGCCGTAAAGCCAAGAGAAGATGCCGAACAGTTAGCTAAAATACTGGGAATTGAACGAAATGAATTAGGTTTTTTCAAAACAGATAATTCTACGGAAGACCTAAAATCTACTCGTGAGGGCATCTTCGTAACAGGGTCATGCCAATCTCCTGATGATATTGCAAATTCTGTGGCTAAAGCAGGTGGAGCGGCAGCATTAGCTGCTACATATGCCGTTCCGTTAAGTGCGGAAGAGACTAAAGTAGAACTCCCACCATTAAGAGAAGTAAAACCCGGTGATACTCCTAAGATAGGTGTGTTCATATGTAGATGCGGGATAAACATCGGAGGATATATGGACATTCCCAATTTAGTTGATTATGCTAAGTCATTACCTCACGTTGCCTTTGCGATGGAAAACAAATATAGTTGTTCCCAATTAACACAAGATGCTATTAAAGAAAAGATAGCCGAGCTAGATTTGAATAGGGTTGTTGTTGCGGCATGTACTCCACGAACCCATGAACCGTTATTCCAGAAAACTATCAGGGAGGCGGGACTAAACGAATATTTATTCAATTTTGTCAGTATTCGTGAATTAGATTCATGGGTACATATGCATGACAATCCTAGAGCTACAGATAAAGCAAAAGACCTTATTAGAATGGGTGTTGCTCGAGTAAGCAATCAAAAACCAGAGTATAAAATTAAAGGAAAGGTCGTTCCAGAGGCTCTGGTGGTAGGTGGAGGAATCTCAGGAATAAATGCCGCAATTGAAATTGCAAATAAAGGTTTTAAAGTGCATCTTGTTGAACAAACCGATAAATTAGGGGGCCAATTAAATTTAATTTACAAAATCAATTTTGACCGTATTGATTCTAAGCAATTCTTAGAAGAAACATTAAAGCAATATAATCAAATGAAGAACATTATCACTTACTTAAATTCGAATGTCTTGGATGTTAAAGGATCTATTGGAGATTTTAAAGTTAAAGTCAAAAATAAAATTGAAAACAAAGAATTCGATTTAAATGTAGGTACAATTATCACTGCGACAGGTGCTTATGAATATAAGCCCAAAGGGTGGTACCATTATGGTGAGAATGAGAATGTAATGACTCAATTAGAACTTTCAGAAAAGTTAAGAAAAAATGAGCTAAAAGATGGCGAGACTTTTGTTTTCATACATTGTGTTGGGTCTAGACAACCAGAAGGTGGTAATGGAGTAACCTATTGTTCCTTAATCTGCTGTTCTGAATCGATCAGACATGCTTTATATGTTAAAGAGAATTACCCTAATTCAAATCTTTACGTATTATATCGAGATATTCGCGTAGGAACAGACGAAGAACCTTATTACTGGAAAGCTCGGGAAAATATTAACTATATACGATTTAATGATTATCCCACTGTTGATATCAAAAATGGAAAACTAATGGTAAATGTCAAAGATATATTAACACAAGTCGATCTTAATATTGAAGCGGATAAAGTAATATTATCCACTCCATTAATTCCAAATGACACCCAAAAATTAGGTGAGATGATCAAATGTGCAAGAGACCAAAACGGGTTTTTCTTAGAAGCACATATTAAATTACGACCTGTTGATTTTGCAACAGACGGAATATATTTATCAGGTACCTGTCATGGCCCAAAAGGAATCGCAGATTCTATTTCTCAAGGAAGAGCTGCTGCAGCGCATGCGTTAATTCCCCTAATTTCGGGAGAAGTTGAAAATGAACCACTAGTATCAGTTGTAAACCCTGCATTATGCATTGCATGTCAGAAATGTGAAGAAGTGTGTAATTTTGGTGCTATTGGAGTCAACTTTGATAATGAAATATTAGTATCTGAATCTAATCCATTACTTTGTAAAGGTTGTGGCGATTGTGCTGCCGCTTGTCCCGCAGGAGCAATTACTATGAGTCATTTTGCTGATGAGCAAATTACTCCCATGATCCAGGAAGCTGTAAAAGGTGATTTTGTAGATGAAAGACCTCGTATTGTAGCGTTCTTATGTAATTGGTGTAGTTATGCGGGAGCCGATACTTGTGGAGTAAGCAGGTTTCAATATCCTACCAATATAAGGCCCATCAGAGTCATGTGTACTGGTAGAATTCCGAAAAGTTTCATTTTACAGGCATTTCTGGAAGGTGCAGATGGTGTTTTTGTTGGGGGTTGTCATATTGGTGATTGTCATTATTTAGAAGGGAATTATGATATGTTAAGACGGTACAATGAAGTTCATGAAATCTTAGAAAAGGTAGGGATTAATCCAGAGAGATATCGATTAGAATGGGTCTCAGCAAGTGAAGGAAAGCGATTTTCTCAAGTTGTTACTGAGTTTGTAGATAAAGTAAAAGAGTTAGGTCCTATGCCAAAAACAGGAGATATAATTGAACCTAAAAAAGAAAAAGTTAAGGAGAGTGCATAAAAAATGACTGAAATGTTAAAGAAAAATGCAGATAATTTAGATCATTCATTTAGATATGAAATAAGTGCAAAAGTTGGGGCTAAATCACTTCTTAAATGCATTCAGTGCGGTGTTTGTAGTAGTGGTTGCACTGTGACTGAATATGTAGACTTACAACCCCATAGAGTTGTTGCTTCATGTCTTTTAGGTTTAAAAGAGGAAGTGTTGTCAAGTAATGCAATTTGGACTTGTTCATTGTGCCATAGATGTACTGAGAGATGCCCTAAAAACGTTGATTATTCCTTTATTTTAGCCTTATTAAGAAATTTGGCAGTAAAGGAAGGAAAAATTCCGAAAGAATACTCAAGTACTGTGGTTACTATCTATAATAATGGATATGTTGTTCCATACACGGGGGGATTGAAGGATAATATTGATAGACGACGAGGAAAAATGGGATTACCAGAATTAGTCCCCCCGGATCTCAAAGAGATTCAATTTATTATTGAAGAAACAGGTCTTGGGGCTCTTGCAAAAGAAAGGGAGGATGATAAATAATGAAAAAAGAATTGGGATTTTTTATTGGATGTACAATACCGCTTAAATTACCTCATCTAGAAAAGGCTTTTAGGGATGTAGCAAACATTTTAGGCTTGAAACTTAGGGAAATGGAAGGTGTTAGCTGCTGTCCAGAACCAGTTTCTCTTCAATCATTAAATATGGATACTTGGGTAACCCTAGGGGCTAGAAATTTAGCTATCGCTGAAAAGATGGGTGTAGACATTTTAACCATATGTTCTGGGTGTTATGAAACGTTAAAGACAGTGAGTGTATTACTAAAGGAGGATAAAGAATATCTAAAGAAGATTAATGCAATTTTGAATAAAATCAATTACAATTATACTGGTAAAACTAAAGTATATCACTTTGTGGAATTATTTAGTGAACCTGAATGGTTAGATAAGATAAAAAGTTTAGTAGTAAAGCCATTAGATGATTTGAATCTAGCAGTTCATTACGGTTGCCATTTGGTTAGACCAAGTAAAATCATGCAATTCGATCACCCTGAAAAACCAGAGAAAATTGATATCATACTTCAAGCCCTTGGTGCTAAAACGTTAGATTTTGCAAATAAACTTGAATGTTGTGGATACTGTGCTAGATTACAAGAAGAGATTGGTGAAAAATTGGTTGAAGATAAAATGACGGAACTATGTGAGCTTGAAGAAGGAGTAGACGGGTTAATTGCAGTCTGTCCTGCTTGTGTTACACAATATGATAGAAAAGAGAAAATTATAGCAAGAAAATCCGGTAAAGAGTTAGACATCCCTGTACTCTATTTAGCAGAAATGATGGCAGTAGCACTAGGTGTAGAATTAGAAGATCTAAGTTTAAAAAATAGAAGTGTAAAACCCGATAAGTTAATTGAGAAATTAACATCCTAAGAAATGTATTTTTTTTCGAAACACAAATTAAGATTAAATTAATGAATCAAAACAAAAAAATGAAAGAAATTTGAAAAAAAGGAGTTATGTAATATGATTATTACTCAACAAAAAGATATAAATGAAATTTACGAGATGGTAAAAAACTACAACAAAATTTTAATTGCTGGCTGTGATGGATGTTGTCAACCACCTCGCTCTTTAAATGAAGCTAAAGTACTTGGGCAGCTTTTGGAATTAAAGGCGAGAACTGAAGGGAAGGAGTTAAAATGGAAAGCTATAACAGTTCTAAGGCAATGTGATGATAGAATAGCGGCTACTACTGTAAGTCCCCATATTGAGAATTACGATGCTATTGTATCATTAGCTTGTGGTCTTGGAGTAGTGATGTTAAATAAGGTATTGCCAAAAATTTTGACTTTTCCTGCTCAAAATAGCATGTTTGGAGGAGCCCAAAATAGTGGTGAAAATAGCTTTATTGAATACTGCGAGGAATGTGGTGATTGTATAATTGGAGAAACCGGTGGAGTTTGTCCGAGAGCAGGGTGTGCTAAACATCTTAGCAACGGACCTTGTGGAGGAATGGTAGATGGAAAGTGTGAAGTTGGTGGATATACTATTCCTTGTGCCTGGGTACAAATGTGGACTAGATTAAAAGAATTTAATAGGCTAGACTTATTTAAGAAATATCGAGGCCCTAGAGATTATCGTACTTCAACAAGCCCAAGTTACTTAACAATCTATAAAGAATATACCAATGAAAAAGAAGAGAAGGTGGAGGTGAAAGAATAAAATGACTAAAAGACCGGCATATAGTGAATTATGCAAAGCTATCGAAGATGGTCATTTCGTATTCACTGGAGAACTTGAGCCTAAAAAAGTCTTGGATCTTAGTGAGATTTTTCATTCTGCTGAAGAAATGAAGAAAACAGGCAAAATTGTCGCAGCTAACGTGACTGACGGACCACAAGGAGATGCATATATGTCCTCATTAGTCCCGAGTTATCTTATTCAAGATAAGGTAGGTATTGAAGCGGTTTGGCAAGTTACTGTTCGAGATCGTAATCGTGTAGCCTTATTTGGAGATGTAGTCGCAGGTTCGGTTTTAGGTTTAAAGAACATCTTAACGCTTACTGGAGATCATACAGCTTTGGGTGATCATAAAAAAGGACGTCCAGTTTACGATATTGATAGCACTCAATTCTGTGAAATGCTTTCCAAGATGATTGATGAAGGAACCGATTATGAAGGTAATCCTCTTGAAGGGGGAAAAATTGAAATGAACTTTGGATGCGTAGCCAACCCAAATAGCAATCCAAGGGAACCAGAAATTTTTAAAGTAGGCCGTAAAGTCGAACAAGGAGTAGATTTCATTCAAACCCAAACTGCTTTTGACATAGATCAAGCTAAAGAATTTCTTAAGGAATTAGAGCAATTCAATGTTCCCGTATTACTAGGAGTGTTTCCTCTCAAATCTTATGGTATAGCCTGGTATTTTGATGCTTACATACCTGGAGTTTCAGTTCCTAAGGATTTATTAGGGGCTTTAAAGAAAGCTGAAAAAGATAACAAGGGAGATAAACAAGCAAAATATAATGCCCTCGATAAGATCAATATTGAATTTTTCGAACCATTTATCAAAGAAATCAAGAAAAGTACGAAAGCAGCGGGGATTCATTGCATGGCAGTTGAATATGAAAGACTTTTTGATCCTTTACTTAGAGAATACCCGAAATACGTCAAGTAAATTTCTTTAAATCAAAAAAATCTGAGAAAAAATATATTTTTAATTTTTATTTAACATTTTTTTAAAAAAAAAGAATAAAAGAAGGAGTATGTAAAAATATGAAAAATTTAGATGATAAAGATAAACGAATTTTAGAAATGCTTATAGAAGATTCAAGAAGAGCCTACAAAGAAATAGCTGATCAATTATCTAATGAAGGTATGGCATTATCAGAGTCAACTGTAAGAAAGCGTGTAATCAAATTACAAGAGGATGGTGTAATCGAAAAGTTTACGATTAAAGTTTGTAGGGAGGATGAAAGATGTATTATAGCATTTCTTACTTTAATCCCAAAGTCCGAATCGGAGATTAAAGAATTATTACGAGAAACTCAAATTCTTCCACAATGTGATGAAGTTTATTTTCTTGCTGGACAATGTGGGATATTATTAAAAGTTCAAGTCCCAGAAATTACAGAATTAGATGCAGTTATTGAGAATTTCCGTGGACGAAGTGACGTAAAAAGCGTTGAAAGAGTATGTGTAGTTCTTAAATCATTAAAAGAATCTAAAGATAGTCGTGTACCTCTATAATGTAATCTCTATTTAAGAGATATTAGCTCTGATAATACAATTTTCCATCTTTTAAATGTTTCTGAACAAAGCCTTTATCCTCAAGATATAATAAATGGCCTACTACCTCACTAAGAGCCATATAAGAATTAATATCATCCAAATCATTTCCAAAATGAATTCTAGCTATTTCAAAAGGTGTTTTCGGTGCGTTTTTTATTACTTCCGATATTTCTTTTAATCTTATACTATGATGCTCCTTGATTTCTTGTATTCTTTCATGGGGATTATAAATTATTTCTTGGTGCGCGGGAAATATAATTTTTGGATTTAATCTATCTATTATATCCAAGGAATTAAGATATTGATCTAATACATTATTGAAGTTATACTCTTTATATTGTTCATATAAGAATTTCGGCACGATAAAATTACCTATGTGAGGAGTAATTCGACTCAGAATATGATCTCCGGAAAATAAATACTTTCTGCTGGTATCGAATATACAAATATGGCCAAAACTATGTCCTGGAGTCCAAATTACTTCTAAGTTATTTAATATCTTATCACCATTATGTACAATAATATCTGGCTTTTCAAATATTCTTAATTTTGGCCAGTAAGTAAAGTATTGTATGATTCTTTGTCGATCCTCTTCAGTAAGTCCATATCTTTTCATCTGATAAGACATCTCAATAGCTTGTTTTTCAATTTCCGGAAGTTTGGCTTTATCTGTTTCCCAACTTAAGACTTGCTGGGTAATATCGTGCATTATAATTTTAGTGTTTGGGCTTTTGCGTCTTAAAGTTTTAATCAATCCAATATGATCTAAATGATGATGTGTAATAATACAGTAATCAATATCTTCCGCCTTAAATCCAAGGCTATGAAGTTCAGAAAAAAATAAATTAATCCAATTTGCATTATTCAACCCGGCATCAATCAAAACATTCTTCCCTTCTACTCCAACTATATATAGTCTTGTGAATTTTACAGGAAAAGGGACATCGATTTTAATTTGGAAGATATCCTCAATCTGCGCTGATTCAGAGGTAATTTTTACCATAGTAATTTCCTTACTTAATCAAATATCCTTTATTAAGAAAAATGAGCTCTGTATATTTATTTTATGGTTATTAACCAATATTCTAATTGATATTATCAATACAACCAAAATAGTCTCTTATTGGGGATAAATACCTTCTTCTTCACGGGTTGAAACCATTGCTAGGAAATTCTCCAATTTAACTGATGGATTGATGCTATGCCCAGAACTAAATATATATCCACCCCCAGGTCCTAAAGCTCTTATTAGCTTCTTAGAATATTCTTTGATAAAAATGGGTTCTTTATCTGCTAAATCTTGAGGAGAAACGTTTCCGATAAAAGTTACATCATTTCCATATCGTTCATGCAATTTAAAAATATCATATTTTGGGTTAGCTGTTGTGGGTTCAATAGGATGAATTGCATCAAACCCTACTTTTACTAAATCACCAAAAATAGGTTCTAAATCTCCGCAGCTGTGAAATAGGACATTAATACCTTTAGAATGACAATAATTGCAAAGTTTTTCGTACCAAGGAAACAAGATCTCCTTATAGTTATTAGGATTTGTTAGTAATCCTGATTTAAAGCCAAGGTCATCAAATAACATAATTGCTGTTGATTCGCCCCATTCAATCAATCTTTTAGCTAATTCTAGTGCGAAATTTCCATATTTATCGATGACCTTTTTTGCGAATTTTTTTCCAATTAATAATTTGCTAAACTGAGTAAACCCAAATGCTTGCCATGATGATTCAAAAATGCCCCATATAGTTGGTATAACCGCGATATTTCCTTCAAATTCCTTTTCTACCTTTTTCATCATGTCATAAATACGTTTTCTTCTTGGGTTGTCGGGATCGAGCAAAGAAAGTTTCTCAAAATCTTCGATACTTTTAAAATAACCATCTTTGTAATATGCTATGTCCATATTATCAGATGGATTTTTTTTCAATTCGAAAATCCTACCATATTCATCAATAAATCCCTCCTTCATACAGAAAGTTGGAAAAAAGATATAGCCAGATAAAGGAATTTGAGCCAAATCAATTCCTATCTTAGAAAAAAGACCAAGATATTGTTTTATGGTGTTTTTTAGATATGATCGGGATTCAGTAGCAGCTAATATGGTGTTAGTGAACTCATCAATTATTCCCCTACAAAGGTTATACGTATCTGCAAAACTCTTTGCCATACCTTGTAAATAGTAACCTTCAGAATAATGATCACAGATTTTTAAATTATCTATGGATAATTCGAACCAGGGAATCTTATCCGGTTCTTCATGATCTAGTTCTCTTAAAACTCTATCCCTAGCTTTCATACTTTTATTTATTATATATCGTTATTAAACTTAATTTTGCCTAAAAATCTCTCTAAAAAGAATCAATATCTTAAAAATAAAAAAAAAGATTTTTTTAATCTTTTAATCCATAATACATAAGCCAAAAACTGCTTAAATACCCGATCCTTACAAAAATTATCGTAAATCCTGGTATTGTTAATCCTTCTAATAGTCCAAAAACGCAAAAGCATAGAGATCCCATAGAAATGAGGCAAAACTTTTTTTTTAGGATACCAGTTGATTGAAAAGCCTTTATTAAAAATCCAGTACTAAGGAGAACGATAACAGTTAATAAAAAAAATGCCATCAACATACCTGCTAAAGAAAATATATTAAGATTGTAATCAATTAATCCCTCTCCCAACACTGCTGGGTAAGCAAAATTAAAAGAATCAAAAGGAGTTGTAATTACTATAATTTCGAAAACAATGCCAAGTATAATAAATAGAGAGACAACATACCATTTTGCTTTAGGAATTAATAATTTTTCTCCTATAAAAATTGCTGTTATAACCGCTAGAGGAAGCCAGATATAACTTAAAATACCCACCAATCCAAATGTATTATCTAAATTAGTATGTATAAAAATTACAAGAAGGAAATCTAAAAATACTCCTAAAAAAGCTAATCCCGCAAATAAATTGGCTAAACCCAAGTAAAATAAGATATTGGCTTGTGTTTTTTTCGATTTATAAATAAAGAACAATCCAAAAATTATTCCAAAAATAACTACTCCCGATGCTGTTATTCCATCAATCCAAAAGAAAATGTCAACCATATTCGCTCACAATAATTTTTCAATTTTTCAATTATTATAAAAAGCTAAATTTTATTCTTAGAATAATTATGCAAGAACTTTTTTATAAATTCTATTGAAAAAATTATTAATCGAAAAGATTTTGGAATCTCAAAAGGCAGATTTGGGTTTATCTTTCTTCTTTTCCTGGTTTTTATCTTTTTCAAAAAATAAAGACTTTTTCATATCAAATTCCAAATCTCTTAATTTCTTTTTTATTTCAATAGGATTATAATCATGTTTTAAAAGATCGATAATTGTTTCTCGCAAATTCTCTAAATTATCTACTGCACATTGATAAAAAATGTTACTCTCATCCATGCTCATGTTTAATATTTCATATATTCCTGTTAGAGCGTCTCGAATTTTTTCATAATATTCCCAAGCTTTTTCTACATCTGATGGATGATCTTCATCTGACATAATAAATAAAATAAGGTAAATAAAAAAAAGAAGTTTACTCTATAACACAGCTTTTATTTTCTTGGAAAGCTCTTTTGCTTCTGAATCAGAAGATTCAAGAAGTTTGAATGTTGCTTCTGCATTTACTTTAAGTGCACCATGTAATAACTTTTGAAGTCCAATTCTGGTAGATATTCTTTCATTTTTTTGTAAGTGAAAAATAACCATTCCTAATTCGTTTTTCAGAGCTCCTTCAGCGGAGTTCAAACAAATATTCAATAAGGCAGGACATACTTCCTCAATGGTATCCATACTTACATGATTTGCTAAAGTATAAATATCTTTTAATTTCTCATCAGAGAGCTGAGCAATTTTTTCCTGAAGTTTTAACATCGACATTTTTTTATCACATTTTTTAATTTTTATGACTAAATAATGTAAGAATAACCTAATATTTAAATGTTTTCGGCTAAAATTCTTCGTACTTTTTACGAGATCGGGAAAAATTTATAAAAAATTACTTTTTTTGAATACTGTTTGACAGAAATCGGAATTATTATTCTTTTTAGGAAAGCTTTCCCATTTTTACTATTTTGCTAAATATTACTATTCTAAAGAATGCCTTTTTCTGGCATTAACCTAACCTATTCCGGAATATAATTTAGAGTTCATGAACGAATCAGTCATATATATCACAAAAAAAGTTATGAAAAAATGATCACAACTGAATAATTTGGTGCTTATAATTATATAAATAATGCAAATATTTTTTATAGGCAATTAAAATTGAACAAATTAAGTACTAAAGAATAAACTAAATAAAAATGTGATTTAAAAGGATAATCATGTAAGATAATAAAAAAGAAATCGATAAATTTTTTCATTTTTGATGATATAAAGTATATAAATTTAGGTTTTAAGAAAGAATTGAAAATAATTTATTTATGAATGCAAAAATTTACTACATATTCACTGTAAATATCAATTTTTCTTGTTACATTATTAAAATTCTCTAATAAATCTATTTATAAAATCTTAAATACCAATGTATTATGGAAGAATACAGTATCTCTCAAATACAAGAATTAATGCTTAAACAGAAAATTTCAAGTAAGCAATTAGTAAAGCAATTTCTGGATAGAATTAACA
>Ga0180437_10000544_pt1 | contig 71752 bp, 41 predicted proteins | sample SS_ome_4_FD_132410 | JGI IMG/M metagenome (GOLD analysis project Ga0180437, IMG submission 132410) | Hypersaline lake sediment archaeal communities from the Salton Sea, California, USA - SS_3_D_1 metaG | ecosystem: Environmental > Aquatic > Non-marine Saline and Alkaline > Hypersaline >...
AAAAGCACGCCGTCATGGTCATTCTCTTCAAAAGAAGCAGAATCTTCTTCGTTCTTTCGTGAAACATACGCCTCTTTTTTTACGCCTTAGATAGGACATTATTTATGCAGGCGTCAATAATATAAATTCTTGGCTGGAAATGTCAACCCACGGATAAATTCGAGCATGGCTAGCGTCACTTCGTCGTCTTCCTCACGAAATTTTGAGGCGATGGAGGAATGGTCCCGGCCTTGGATCTCCAGGTAGGCGGCATTTTCATTCCCGGCCTTCTTAAGGGCGGCTATAAAAAAAATATTCTCGTCACAACGCAAAGGTATATCGTCTTCCCCGCAAATACAAAGGCAGGGAGGTCCTGCCTTTCGGGTGTGATAAATGGGCGCGAATTCATCGATGATGATCGTGCCCCGCGGTATCCCGCGCTCGGCCAGGATGGTCGAATGGGTCACCATCTGACCGCTTATGGGGATGATGCCGGCTATTTTCTCCACCGGGATGTCGTGCTTTGCCAGGTAGCTTTCATCCATGCCCAGAATGGCCGTCAAATACCCGCCCGCTGAATGGCCGGATATGAAGACCTTCTCCGGATCGCCTCCATGGTCGGCGATATTCTTCACGGTCCAGGCCACCGCGGCCGCCGCATCTTGTGTGTAGAAAGGATTTTTAACCTTCGGTGAGAACCGGTAGCTTACGAGAACAACCCCGATGCCCTCGGCCGTGAAACGCCGGGCAAAGGGCACGCCCCAGTCTCTGGTTCCCTGCGTCAAGCTCCCGCCGTGAAACCAGACAATGGTGGGATAATTTTCGATGTTCTTGGGGTGATACACATCCAGCTTGCACTGCGTGCGGGCATAATCCGATTCTACGGGTTCCTGTAGATACGATATGTCACTGACTTTTACAAATTCGTCCCCGAGTTCGCACGCCAGGCCAAGCGAGACGGACGCCATTACAATGCCTGTGGAAACGAATCTCCTGAAGAGTATATTCATGCCTCACTCCTTCCAAGGTTGGCTGGTATTATATAAGTATAAGCCATAATCTGTGCATCTTTCCGTCGAAAACGGGGGTATTCTGAGGCGAACCTGACTTTTATGGCACTGCATGTCCCGGGTTCCCTCGGCCGGGTATAAGAATATTCATTCCTGGGATGAGTGTCAAACCGGTCAGATATTTAAAGCTGAATGATGGTCTATGTCATGGACAAGGAATTAAAGTATTTTCATATCTCTATTAATCGACTATAATAATCGACTATAATGATAGATTCACTGTTGAACGTGTATTTCAAGCAATCGAGTACATTGTTGTTTTAACGGACTTCAATATCAGAATTAATTCACAGGAGGAGAGTATGAAACGTTTGAGCATTTTCATGAGTGTCGCATTGATTTTTGTTTTTCTGGCTGTGGCTCCTTCCGATGCCCTAGCCCAGGGTAATCAAGTCCGCGCCAGTCTGAAGGCCTCCGTCATGCAGAGACTGGGCGTCGACACCGACATCACCATCGAGTACAGCCGGCCGGGTGTCAAAGGCCGGACCATCTGGGGAGAACTCGTACCCTATGGATTGGCCCCCGGTAACAGATACTCCAAAGACCAGCCCTATCCCTGGAGAGCGGGCGCCAACGAAAACACGACCATAGAATTCACTAAAGATGTGCTCATAGAGGGCAACAAACTGCCGGCCGGAAAATACGGCATCCACATGATCCCTTCGGAAAAAGACTGGGTCGTCATCTTCAGCAAGAACAGTTCCGGCTGGGGCAGCTATGCCTACAACCAGGAGGAAGACGCGCTCCGCGTGACGGTGGCCCCGGTCAAGGCGCCGCACCAGGAATGGCTGATGTACGGGTTTGAGGACCTGGCCGGGAACTCGGCGACGGCCTATCTCCACTGGGAAGAGCTCAAGGTTCCGTTCAAGATCTCGCTGGCCGAGTAATCGGCCGGACGCAAGACTCGGGACGGACAACTGAGCGTTCGTTGAGGGATATCTTTATATCATCCAGTGCCACTTCGCCGTAACTATGAGGAAGACATTGAAAAAAATCCTGCCCGTCTCATTGATGTCGTTTTTACTGCTCGTCCCGGCTGCACAAGCCCAGCGGATCGAAATCCTCGGCGCAGGGGAATTGGAAATCGCCCTGCACAAGCTGAACGTTCTCGGCAGCGTCCTGTTCATCGCCGCCCATCCGGACGATGAGAACACCTCGGTCCTGGCCTATATGTCGAAGGGCCGAAAATACCGCACCGCATACCTCTCTCTGACCCGCGGGGATGGGGGGCAGAACCTGATCGGCCCGGAAAAAGGCGCCGAGATCGGGATCCTCCGAACCCAGGAGCTGCTGGCGGCCCGCGAAGTCGACGGCGGAGAACAGTTTTTCACCCGCGCCGTGGATTTCGGCTATTCCAAGACCGCCGCGGAGACATTCGATTTTTGGGGAAGAGAAGAAATCCTGGCGGATATCGTCTGGGTGATCCGCACCTTCCGGCCCGATGTCATCATTTCCCGTTTCAGTGCGGAGGGATCGGGCGGACACGGCCATCACAAGGCGTCCGGCATGCTGGTCCAGGAGGCTTTCTCTGCCGCCGCGGACCCGACGAAGTTTCCCGCGCAGCTCACCCACACCACACCCTGGCAGGCCAAGAGATTGTTTTGGAACAGCTGGAGGCCCAGTCCTCAGGAAGCCGAGTCTCTGGTAAAGATCAATACCGGGGAGTACAATCCGCTGCTGGGCAAGTCCTACTCGGAAATGGCGGCGGAAAGCCGGTCTAAACACAGGAGCCAGGGATTCGGCTCCACCGGCCGGCGCGGCATCAGGCATGATTACTTTCAGTTGGTGGCCGGTGAGCCGCCGACCACTGATATTTTCGATGGAATCGACACCTCCTGGGACCGGGTTCCCGGAGCGCAGGCCGTAAAGAGCCGGCTGGACGAGGTCCTTAAGGCATTTTCCCCGGCCCGGCCTGCCCGAACCATCTCCGGCCTGCTCGGTGTCTACGGCGAACTTGTAAAGTTGCCGGAGACACACTGGGTCGGCCTTAAAAGGGAAGAGCTCCTGCGTGTCATCCAGTCCTGCGCCGGGCTCTGGCTGGAGGCCATAGCGGACGACTATGCCGCCGCTCCCGGGGACGAGATGCGGATACAAATCACGGCCGTCAACCGCTCCGATTATCCGTTCCGGCTGGAAAAAATCGAATTCCCCGATGTCGAATCCTCCTCGACCGCCCGAACCGACTCAAATGGGACAACCCCTGTAACCCTGAACAACAACGATCCGCAAACCGTGACCGCAACCGTCCGCATCCCCGATGACTTCCCCGTCTCCCAGCCCTATTGGCTGAGATCCCCCCCTCGGCCGGGCCTGTTTTCCGTTCGTGATCAAAAGATTATCGGCCGGGCGGAGAATCCGCCCGCGATCCGCGTGAGCATTGTTTTGAGCACGGGAGAGCATCGGCTCACGTACACCTTGCCCCTCCTGTTCCGCTGGACGGATCGGGCAGAGGGAGAGCTCTACCGTCAGTTCGAGGTCCGGCCCCCGGTGACCCTCCAACTGGAAGACAAGGTGCGCGTCTTCACAAATGATGGGCCCCGGGAAATCCATGTCCTGGTAAAAAGCCATACTCCGAAAGCCTCGGGCTCCATCCGCCTCAAGGCTCCCAAAGAGTGGCGGATCGTCCCGGAAAGCCGCCCCTTTGCCCTAAGCGATAAATATGCCGAGCAGTCGGTCACCTTCGAGATATATCCCCCCTCCGGCTCCGCCGAGGCCGTCCTGACCGCCGAAGCCCAAACCGGCGGCAGGACCACAAGCCTGGATCTGCAGGAGATCTCCTATCCCCACATCAAACGACAGGTGTATTTCCCAACCAGCCGCATGAAGATCGTCAAGCTGGATATCAACAGCGCGGGAGGCAGGGTCGCCTACATCATGGGCGCCGGGGATGAGGTGCCGGATGGGGTGCGCAATTTGGGTTATGAGGTCACCCTGATGACCGACGCCATGCTGGAGAACGGGGATCTCTCCTCCTTCGATGCCGTCATCGCCGGGGTCCGCGCCTACAACACACGGGAACGCCTCAAACATATCCAGCCCAGGTTGATGTCGTATGTGGAAGAGGGGGGGACCTACATCGTTCAGTACAATGTGTCGCGCGGTCTTTTGACCGAGAGCATCGGGCCGCATCCTTTTTCCATCGGCAGGGACCGGGTGAGCGACGAAACCGCTCCGGTCACGCTGCTCGATGCCCAGCATCCGCTGCTTCGTTTTCCCAACCGGATAACGCAAGCCGACTTTAAAGGATGGATCCAGGAGAGAGGCCTGTACTTTGCCGGCCGATGGGACGAAAGATACGAGACCGTGCTTTCATCCGCCGATCCGGGCGAGTCGGATAGAACCGGCGGCATCCTGTACGCCCGATACGGCAAAGGGATTTTTATTTACACCGGGTATTCCTGGTTCCGGCAGCTTCCGGCGGGCGTGCCGGGAGCGTATCGATTGTTCGCCAACCTGATCTCAGCAGGAAAAGCCCATGAGTGAGCGACCGAAAAAAACAACCGATTCCATTCGGGACCGGCCGCCGGTCTTTAAATCATGGAGCCGGGTTTACGCCGCGGTGCTGCTGAATCTGGCTGCGCACATCGTGCTCTTTTATCTCTTCACCCTGGCATTCCGATAATGAACACATCTGAACCTCGAACCGGCATGTATTGATGGCGATCCCAATCCAAGACCTGCCCCGCCTCTCCCGCCTGACGAAGGACTATCTGACCGGCACTCCCCGGATCGAGGAATATTTCAGCGGCGACTTTCGCGACCCGGCCGCCTTTAAGCTCCAAGCACAAAGAGTCAAGTCCCGTTCCCTGCCGAGGCAGACGCTGGTTTCGGTCCTGAGGCAACAAAACCAGGCCTACGGCTGCGGCCCCCGGACCCTTGAGCATATCGAATATTTGGGCCGAGAAGAGACCTGCGCCGTCGTAACCGGTCAGCAGGCGGGATTGTTCGCCGGACCCCTGTACACCATCTATAAGGCCCTCACAGCGATCCGCCTGGCCGAGCATCTCAACCGGACCCATGGCGAAGGCTTTGTCCCGGTCTTCTGGTCGGCTTCGGATGACCACGACCGGGCCGAAATCGATCACATCCAGCTTTTGGACCGGTCCAACGAAATCCAAATCGTGCGGTACCCGACACCGCAGCCCAAACGGAATCTTCCGGCTTCGGACATAACCTTGACCCGGGAAATCGAGGCGTGTTTCGAGCGGCTCGAGGAATATACCCACGAATCGGAGTTCAAGCCGGATATCCTCGCTCACTTACGCGAGGCCTATAAGCCCGGCCGTTCGTTCGCTGAGTCGTTCGCTGTTTGGATGACCCACCTGTTCAAATCATATGGATTGATCATCATCGATCCCTCTCATCCGGAATTAAAAGCATTGGGCAAGGCCGTTTTTTTTCATGAAGTCGCGGACCGTTCCCCTTCCACCCAAAAAGCCCTGGAAACCTCGCATAGGTTGAGCGCCGACAATTACAGCCAACAGGTCCGGCTGCGCGAGGGGATATTGAACCTCTTCCTTGCCGATCCCGAGAGGCGGGCCATCCTCTTCGACGGAGACGCCTTCCGCATCAAGGGAACGAAGACCAACTTTACCCGCGACGAGCTGCTGGCGCTCATCGACCGCAATCCGCAGCTCTTCAGCCCCAATGTTCTCCTGCGTCCCATCTTTCAGGATGCGCTGCTGCCCACCGTGGCTTACATCGCAGGCCCGGGGGAAATCGCGTACTTCGCCCAAACGAAAGGCATCTATGGGAGCTTCGGCCTGCCCATGCCGATCATTTATCCGCGTAAAAGCGCGACCATCGTGGAGAGAAAGATCGACCGCCTCTTGAAAGCCTATGACCTGACCGTCCGGGATGTGTGGCACGTGTCCTCCGACCTGATCGCCGAAATAACCGCCCGCCACATTCCTCAATCCCTGGACAAGCTCCTGAGTGAAACCGCAGGCCGGTTTTCCGCCGACCTGGAGGCCCTCAAGCAGGAGGTAACGGCTTTCGATCCGGCCCTTGAGAGAACCGTCGATATCACCGTCGGAAAGATCGATCAACACTTCAAAATCCTGGAAAAAAAGATCCAACAGGCCGCAAAAAAACAAAACGCGATCGTGACTCAACAGCTGCACAAGATCCTGAACGGCCTCTATCCTCACAAGCACCTGCAGGAAAGGAGACTGAACATCGTGCCGTTTCTGCTAAAGTACGGCCCCGCTTTCCTGGATACCCTCTATCGAGGTTTGGACAGCGAAGGGTTCGATCACGAGATCATCACCCTATGAGGAAGACGACCATGAAACTGGACGCACTGGCATTCGGCGCTCATGCCGATGATGTGGAACTGGCGTGCAGCGGCACGCTCATAAAGCTGGGCTCACTGGGCTACAAGACCGGGGTGATCACCCTGACGCAAGGAGAGATGGCCACCCGGGGCAACGCCCGGGTGCGCGCCCAAGAGTTCGAACGGGCCGCCGAGATCATGGGCCTGGCCGTGCACAAGATGCTGGACATCCCCGATGGAAGGGTCGAAGTCTCCTGGGAGAACAAGCTGAAGGTCATCCAAGAGATCCGGACCTTTCAACCCCGGATCGTTTTCGCGCCCTACTGGATCACCCGTCATCCGGATCACGAAAAAGCGTCGCATCTGGTGCGGGAGGCGGCCTACCTGGCCGGACTCAAGAAATTGGAGACCGGGCAGACCGCATTCCGTCCCTACAAGGTCCTTTACTACCAGGCCCGATTCGAGTTCACACCCTCTTTCATCGTGGATATCAGCGAAGTCCATGCCACAAAGATCCAATCCATTAGAGCCTACCAATCTCAATTCCACATGGAAAACACTCCGGAACCCGGAGAGGACGAAACCCTGATCAGCCGGCCCGATTTTCTGGACCGGATCACGACCCGCGACCGGCAGTACGGAACTTACATCGGCGTCGAATACGGCGAGCCCTTTCTGATCCGGGAAGCCCTGCGGATCGACGACCCGGTGGCGGCTTTCGGGCCCGAATACCTGAACACCATTCCATGAGGACACCATGAACATCGGTATCGTCTGTTATCCCACCCACGGCGGCAGCGGGGTGGTGGCCTCGGAGCTGGCCATCGGCCTGGCTCAAAAGGGGCATGCCGTCCACATCGTCAGCTACGCTCCGCCCTTCCGTCTGCGCGCCTTTTATCAGAATATCTTCATCCACGAGATCGAGGTCGCTTCCTACCCGCTCTTCAAATATCCGCCCTATGCCCTGGCTTTGGCCACCAAGCTGGTCGAACTGGTCGAGAGATACGACCTGGAGATCATCCATGCCCATTACGCCATCCCCCATGCCGCCAGCGCCTATCTGGCGCAGCAGATCGTGGGTGCGCACAAGGTTAAAACCATCACCACGCTGCACGGGACGGATATCACGCTGGTGGGAGCCGATCAGTCCTTCCACCGCGTCATCAAGTTCGCCATCGAGAGCTCCGACGGAGTTACGGCCGTATCCGAATATCTGAAGCAGCGCACCGTCCGGGAATTCGACATCCGGCGGGACATCCGCGTCATCTATAACTTCGTGGACCCTTCCCGGTCGACGCCGGAGCGGGACGACTGCACCAAAGCCGCCTATGCCCCGCAGGGTGAGAAGATTCTGATGCACGCCTCCAATTTCCGCCCGGTCAAACGGGTGGGGGATGTGGTGCGGGTCTTCGAACGGGTCAAAGCGAAAATACCAGCCAAGCTCATCCTGATCGGAGACGGGCCGGAAAAGCTCTTCATCCAGCAGCTGGTCAGAGAGCTTAAACTCGGCCATGACGTATATTTCCTGGGAGCCCAGGACTATACCGAACCCCTGTTCTTCTGTGCGGATCTTTTTCTCCTGCCCAGCGAACAGGAGAGTTTCGGATTGACGGCCCTCGAAGCCATGGCATGCCGGGTGCCGGTGATCGGTACCGACACCGGCGGCCTGCCGGAGGTGGTGGCCGACGGCGAGACCGGATATCTGCTCCCCATCGGTGATGTCGCCCGGATGGCGGACAGGGCCCTATCACTGCTGGGCGATCCGGAACGGCTCGAGCGTTTCAGGGCCCAGGCCAGGCAGCGGGCCGAGCGCCTGTTCCCGGCCGATCGAATCATCTGTCAGTACGAAGAATATTACGAGGAGATCCTCGGTGCCCCCCTAGAGCGGCGTGGAAAGAATGACCCATGAGCCAGTTGGACTGGATATTGATGTTTTCGTTCCTCACCTTTGTCGCGGCGTACGGAACCATAAAAACCCGCGGCAAGAAGGATCTCAACGGCTATTTGCTGGCCCACCGCACCACGCCGTGGTACACGATAACGTTTTCGGTCATGGCCACCCAGGCCAGCGCCATCACGTTCCTTTCCACCCCGGGGCAGGCCTATGTGGACGGAATGCGGTTTGTGCAGTTCTATTTCGGCCTGCCAATCGCGATGGTCATCCTCTGCATCGCGGTGGTTCCCATTTTCCATCGCCTTAAGGTCTTCACGGCCTATGAATTCCTGGAACAGCGTTTTGACCTGAAAAACCGCGCCCTGGGCAGCATCCTCTTCCTGATCCAGCGCGGCCTGGCCGCCGGCTTCACGATCTTCGCCCCTGCGTTGATCATATCGGTGCTCCTGGGATGGGACATCCGTTTTACCATTTTCATGATCGGCGGTTTCGTGATCGTGTACACCACCACCGGGGGGACCGATGCCGTCAATAAGACCCATCTGCTGCAGATGGGCATCATCACGGTGGGTATGGGAGCGGCGTTCCTCATGATCTTCCGGCTGCTGCCTTCTGACATTTCGTTCCTGGACGCAGCCCATGTGGCAGGCAAGCTGGGCAAACTGAATGTCATCAACTTCGCCTTCGACTGGAAGGACCGCTACAACATCTGGTCCGGCCTCATAGGGGGGACCTTCCTGGCCCTCTCCTATTTCGGGACCGACCAATCCCAGGTGCAGCGCTATCTTTCGGGCCGCTCGATCGGGCAGAGCCGCTTGGGGCTGCTGGCCAACGGGATCTTCAAGGTCCCCATGCAGTTCACCATCCTTATGACCGGCGCCATGATCTTCGTGTTTTATCAGTTCGTCACCCCTCCCCTGTTTTTCAATCCGGTGGAAGCCGCTCAGGTCAAAACAAGCTCTTATGCGGACGCCTATAGGAACTTGGAATCGGAATTCGACCGAGTCCATAAAGAAAAGCGCGGCCACCTCCGGGAGATGCTTTCCGCCATCGAATCCGGCTCGGTGGCGGAGTTGGAGAGTTCCAAGCTCAAGGTCCGGAATGCGAGGGCCGAGGAACTCGAAATCCGGGACGAAGCCACGAACCTCATCCAGCAGGCCGATCCCACTGCCGACACCAATGATATCAACTACATCTTTCTCAGTTTCGTCATCAACTTTCTGCCCGCCGGGCTCGTCGGCCTGATTCTGGCGGCCATCCTTTCTGCGTCGATGTCGTCCACATCGGCGGAATTGAATGCCCTGGCCACCGTGACCGTCATCGATATCTACAAACGGATATGCAAGAAGAACGCCTCGGAGCGGCACTACCTGATCGCCTCCAAACTGGCCACCGTGTTCTGGGGAATATACGCCATCAATTTCGCCCTGTTCGCCAACCGTTTGGGGTCCTTGATCGAGGCCGTAAACATCCTGGGCTCGCTGTTTTATGGAGCGATCCTGGGCATTTTTCTCATCGCCTTCTTTTTTAAAAGGATCGGAGGTCACGCGACCTTTACGGCCGCCATTGCCGCCGAGCTGGGCGTTCTGGCCTGTTATTTCTTCACCGAGATTCCCTATCTGTGGTTCAATGTCATCGGCTGTGTGGGCCTCATCATCCTGGCCCACGGGCTGAATCCCTTCTTTGCGGCCCGAGCGCGAAAATCCTCCTGAAAGCTTCGACGCGGCGGCTCCACAAACTTCCTCAGAGAATTTCCGTATCAAACATAACAAGCCTCATGATCCTATATTCAGGAAAACCACATTTAGGAGGGTATATCATGGAAAAAACAAGATTATCTCGGCGTCGATTCGTGGAGACCGCCGGGTTGGGGGCCGGAGTGTTGGCAGCGGCGCCCGCCATGCGGATTTTCGCAGCCGAGTCGATCCCCATGGCCGAAGTTATCAAAAAAGTTTGGAAGCCTTCAAAAGAGTATCTGATGGAATTCGCCAACGCCATGCCGGAGGGGAAGTACGAATTTAAGCCCACCGATGAAGTCTTTTCGTTTGCAGAGCAGCTGCTGCATCTCGCCGGGGCCAATTACTGGTTTTTCTCGACCATAAAGGGCGAGAAACCTCCGCTTCCGGAAGAGGCGCTCAAGCCGGAAGGTAAGTCCCGCGACGACGTCATCAAGCTGGTGGAAGAATCCTTGGCCTTCGGAGGTGATGTCATCGAGGGATTGACCGATGAGTCGGCTGCGGCGGAAGTCTCGATGGGGCAGCGCAAACTCGCCGCCTGGAAGCTCATCATGTTTTGTGTGGACCACATCTCTCACCACCGCGGGCAGATGGTGGTCTATCTCCGGTTGAACGGGATAAAGCCCCCCCAATATCGTTCCGGCTTTATCGGCTAAATAAAGGTTATCCCCGCGTTTTCTAATCCGGTGGACCTCTCTATATTCTACCCACCTCGGGTCTAATTCGCTTATGGCCCGATTTAGCCTTTTCCCGATATCGGCTGCGGAATTCTCCCCTGGTAAAGATCACAAATCCACCTGATCCTGCCGGCGCGACTGGTATCCCCAGGTCATCGCATGTATAATGGAGACGAGAAACTATTTGAACATCATCGGGAATCGATCACAACATAGATGGGTCTAATGCGTCAAGGGACAAATACAATCGAGGTGTGCATGTCAAAGTCAAAAACAACACATTTGATGCACAGTATGGGAATCCTGGCTGTTTCAGCCATTCTTCTTTTGTCATCCTGGAGCTGTAAGAGCCCCGAAAGCTCCGAAGACATTATGGAAGCCAATATCATCGTCATCAACACCAGCGGTACGACGGTCGACATCTATCTGGATGGAGTTTTTAAATTTAGCGTCGACAACGATGCCAGCGCCACTCTGGAAAAGATAACCTTGGGAGTGCACCAGTTCCAGGCCAAGCTGAAGGACTCTGCAGTGGTGGTGCAAGAAGTGGAATTCGACCTGGATCAGAGCGGCGATTACGAATGGACGATCCTGGGTCCTTCCAAACTCACCGTATCCAATTCCTACGGGGAAACCCTCCAGATTTCTGCCAACGGGGAATATGTGGGTGATATCGCCGACGCCTCCGATATCACCATCAGCAACGTTCCCTTCGGGACCTTCCTGATGGTGGCCACAAAGCAGAGTGACGGATCGCTGGTGGCCTCACTCTCCATCGTGATCGACGAAATCAAAGAATATTTCTGGACAATCAGCAAGTAGGCAACTCCAGAAAAGTGAATTTATTATCCTAGGTGATATGCCCGATTATTACTATTCCCTCAACCCAGCCAGCCTCTTCCTGGCATCTTCAACCTCAGCTATACCGGGATCAGCGTCCTTCCAGAGGGTGAGGAATTTCTAGCTACACCTCAAAATTCTCCTATTCGTTTTTGACTCGCACCATGAGCTTTTTGAATCGTTTCTCACCACGGATGTTTTAAAGTAAAGGATCATATTTTGAGAATAAGGGATAGTTAATGTTTTCCCTTGTAGCTCTTTCCAAATAATAAATTGCTTTCTCTTTTTCTCCGATCAGTGCATACACATCCGCAAGTCACCATGCCAATACATGATCCATTTCAGCGGCTTTTTCTACATTTTCAGTAATAGACTTCAATGCTTCCTGTTTTTCTTTAATAATAGTGTATCTGAGCGCTGTGCCTAATAATGCAAATGGTTGATCGGAATATTTCTCAGCCATTGAGTCTAATAACTTTTTGGCTTCTTTTAACTTGTTATTATACACAAGTGCGTGAGCGGCCTTGAGCCCTTCGGCAACCTGGATGGCGATGTCAACGGCCTCTTCTATTTTTAACGGCCCTTGGGCGATTTTTTCCCTCAGGTTCTGCCCCTCGATTAAGGCCATAGAAATATAGACTCGTTCGTCCTCCTCATTGATCTCAAAGATCGTAGCGATATGGGGATGATCAAGGGCCGCTGCGGTCTGGGCTTCCCGGATGAACCTCGTTTTAGCCTCCTTTTCGCGCATCAGTTCACGAGGCAGAAGCTTGAGAGCCACTGTCCGCTTGAGCTACGTGTCTTCGGCCTTGTAGACCACTCCCATTCCGCCTTCCCCGATCTTGACGAGGATTGTGTAATGCGAAATGCTTTCGCCGATCATTTCCGAGCCCACATTTTATCGATTAAATCTTGGAATCTCTTCTCCTCAGGAATCCGGAAAAAGGAGATAGGCCAGTTTAAGAAGAACGGAAGCATGAAGTCTCGGTCATCGCAGGCCTTTTTCCACCATTTGTAAGCTTCATCCGTTTCACCGCGGGAAAGATATATATAGGAGATATAGGAAGCCGGAACATACTCCTCTTTTGCCTTTTCCTTGAGCGCGTCGAGGATCATATCTCCCTGCTGAAATTTTCCTTCCTTGTAATACATGCAGGCAAGAATAAATCCCCCCATCGGAATTCGGCCTGAAAGCTCGTAGGCTTTTTCCTCAGCTTCGATGGCCTCCTTGATATTCGATTTCGCATAGTAGGCCTGCCCGAGTTGCGTGTAGGGGTAGTAATAGTGTGGTTCCATAGAAATCGTCTTCTTTAAGACCTCGATGGCCTCGTCGAAGCGGCCTGCGTGGAGGATGCGCTCACCCGCATTTTGATTGATGAAGATCGAAAGGGGATCAAGTTTCATTGCCCGTTTAATCAAAGATAAAGCTCGCTCGTGCTGTCCAGAGATGGACAAATAATCGCAATAATGGTTGAGGATGAGGGCGGAATTCGGATTCAGCTCGAGGGCCCGCCTGAATTCCCGGTCCGCTTTTTCCCAATCCCAGTCGTAAAAAAGGTGGACTCTTCCCATGACGGCGTGGGCTTCGGCAAGGTTTTCATCCAGCTCCAGTGCGATATTCAGATACTTTTTTGCCTTCTGTATCGCATCCCTTGGCGCGATACTCATGAAGAACGTGTTGAAAACATTGACTTCCGCGATCCCGGCATAGGCCAACGCATAGTTGGGATCCTTAATTATGGCCTGCTCGAAATATTCCTCGCTTTTGACGAAGTCTTCTGGAGTTAATTTGTTCCAATGGTGGAGACCGAGCAAATAGAGACGGTAGAGTTCTGGATTGTCCGTGTAATGTTTGACAATCGCCTTTTTCTCACTGCCGATAAGTTGTATCTTCAAACTGTCAACAATCGCTAGGGTGATCTCGTCCTGGATATCGAAGATGTCCTTCATCCTGCGATCGTAGCGTTCAGACCAAATGTGGATTCCGTCCGCGACACGGATGAGCTGAGCCGTGATCCGAAGCCGGTCTCCGGATTTACGCACGCTCCCCTCTAGCAGAATCGCAACGTTGAGTTTTTTCCCGATCTCACGAATGTCTTCCTGTTTGCCTTTGAAGGCAAATGAAGATGTGCGGGCGATGACTCGCAAGTCCTTGATATGAGTGAGGGCGTTGATGATTTCTTCCGTCATACCGTCGCAGAAGTATTCTTGATCTGGATCGGCACTCATGTTTGTGAAGGGCAGCACCGCAATAGATTTTTCAGCTTTGGAAGGAGCTATAGAAGAAGTTTGCTTTAAATCCTGCATGAGGTCATCCACATTCTGATACCTTTCACTTGCCTTCTTGGCCAATGCTTTTTCAATCACTTGTTCTATATGAGTTGGGATGTCAGATCGGAGTAAAGAGAGTGGGGTTGGTTTATCATTCAGGATGGAATAGATTAAAGCTTGTTCCTGAGCTTTCTGGAAAGGGCGTTCGCCCGACAGCATCTCATATAACATGGCTCCTAGAGACCAGATGTCTGTTCTGTGGTCGACTTCTTCGCCTCTGGCTTGCTCAGGAGACATATAGGCCACTGTTCCCATGATTGTTGAAGGCTTTGTCAAATCAGCTCCCCAAGATAGCTTTGCTAAACCAAAGTCTGTAATCTTGGCTTGGCCTTTTTCGATCAGCATTATATTGGCAGGCTTGATATCGCGATGGATGATTCCCTTCTTGTGGGCTTCGCCAAGCCCTTCGGCGATCTGGCTGGCAATATCGACCGCCTCCTCTACACCGAGAGGCCCAGTTTCAATCTTTTCTTTGAGCGTCTGCCCCTCGATAAATTCCATCGCGATGAAGGTCTGATCATCGGATTCATCAACCTCATGGATTATGCAGATATGTGGATGATTGAGGGCGGCGGCTGCCTGTGCCTCTTGAATAAACCTCTTTTTTGCCTCTTTATCCTGGGTTAGCTCAGCAGGAAGAAACTTCAAAGATACAGTACGATTTAGTCTGGTATCTTTTGCCTTATAGACCACCCCCATACCACCTTCACCAAAATCTCCCCCCACAGTCTTACACAGGCCTGATTATGTTCTCCGCTAGAAAACGATCTAACACAGCTTATTTGTGGGATTATATGTTGATCTCTAATCATTAAGATCCCTCAGGCTCATTCGGTCTGCTTCAATCGCTCTTGCCAGGCGCTTAGATCTAGATGGGCTATATCCTCTTCTGGCAAGTTTGAGCAAAAGCAGCCAATTTCTAGAGATGAAATCTAGATCTATTTTGTGTTTATCTGATGCTATTCCTATCATTCCCGAAAATTCCTGCGAGGAAATATAAGTGTCCCTTCCAAAAATCGCTACAACTATTTCTAGATCCAAGAGGAAAAGTTTTTTGCTACCCCAGGAGATAATAAAGATAGAACCACATTCCGAGTATGGTAGGAGTAAAAAAGAGGATACTAACAGAGGGGATAAGTGTTAATAGCCTTTATTATAAATAAAAAATGTCAGAGATTTTGTGTGTGGTGGGGGTGTTTTTTTGCATAGGGTTTAACCTATTTTTGTGGGGGACAATCGTTGGATACTAGATTTAAGCTGGTTTTACCAATACATATTCAGACAGCGAGTGTCAAACATGAGTTATACAGTGTATACAACGAAATATTGGTCAGCAGTTAACTCAAGCGTTGGTTACTGAATTAAAAGAAACAAGAATTGGTTATTTGCAAATTAAGCGCCATCACAGTTTTTGAAAATCTTACACACCCGCATGTTAATGTATGCGATAAGCAAAAAATTCATAAGAATAACCAGATCCTTCACATTCATCATATGAATTCCATGTACCAAACATTCTATCACCTTGTAATTCCGCCTCTAATGTCAACGTATACCAAAGTTCCTTACTATCATCACAATAGGATGCAAAAACACACTTAAAATCCCCATTTGTATGAGTATAACGCCCTCTGCTTAGAAATATTCCTCCATCCATTTTAATTTGAGCAAACCCACTTTCGAATAAATATATATAAAAACCATTATCTATCTCCCAAACCCCTTGTAAGTCATCATAAACGGTGATATATATAGATTTGCTAATATCTATATAAGTCACAGTCAGTGTTGTTTGACCAAGATCGAAGCCTGTCACTAAAGGATTTGTCGGATCAGTTAAGTCAACACTTACAATCCCTACTGGGATTGTCCAGATAAGGCCAGGATTCTCTATCGGTACCCCACATTCTTCTTGTACTATCACAGATAATTGCTTTGACTCATCTATCTTTAGCTCCATTGCATTCTCAGGATAAAGTTCGAAAAGAGGATTGACAGTAATTTCAAATTGTTGAGTGATTTCACACCCAGCATCTATCGTTATCATTGGGATTCCCACCTTGTTTGCTAACAACCTGAAAGTGTGCATTGCTTCTTGCTCTACAAGTAAACAAGTTGTGTCGTTACTCGTCACCGAAACTGGATAATCATCTAGATAAGAAATCGGATTGCCTTCTTCATCTGCTTCGTATATTCTGACATTCAAAAGCGTATTAGTATTACATACATCAATTTCGTTGGTATCAAGATTAAGGTCATATTCTATGTGGACAGTCTGTTCATTGATGTCCCAGCCCTCCTTTGGCTCGTTTGGACAGTCTTTATAAATAACACTGCCCTCAGATACAAATTTCCCACATTTATTCGCTACCTCTAGATCTGATTCTTTCACATATACCTCTATATTGCAGCATCTACATGGATTCTGAATACAATCACTGTGTTCTAAAATCTTATCCATCAGTGCCTGTATTGTAACCCATTTGTCTCCTGGGAATTCTTCTAAGCTTTTAAATGTCACTGTGTTCGTACTGCAATCATATATTGCCACCAATGTTTCTACTACATCTTGGGATTCTACAATTTTCATTGTCCGCATAAAGCTTCCCGCAAGACTGCCTGCATTAACCAAAGAGATGGCATTTTCTTCTGGGTTCACATTGAAGGGGAAGGGTAAGCATGTGGAATTTACTAGTGGTTCTGCTGGGAGGGTTACGTCAATAGGCATATTAAATTGAATCGGCCCACCCTCAGCCTCAAACCCAGCCATGAAGTACATATTGCCTATATCAAAACCCAAAAGTGTAGGCATTACCTCCTCACCCTCAACTCGCCTCAAGCGTATCGTCAAGGCTTCACTAACAGCTCCCTCAGGGACATCCAAAGTAATGCCATTGGATAAATTATATATCCCTGCAGTTGGAAAGATCGTCACTTCCTCAAAATCGAATAAGTTAATGGGTTGCCCCTCAATCCAGATCTTTAAAAAGCTTCCTGGCTTACTTTTCAAAAGAACTTTCAAAATGTTTTGCTCATGCAATTCAATAGCAATATCATAACCCCAGGCTTCTTGAGAAAAGTACTCAGGGCTAAATATCAACTCATCATTAAGCCAAATTTTCGCACTTGAGATTCGATTGTTGCCAAAATCATCGCCGTTTCGGAGGTGAAGGATAAAAGGTGCCTGAAAATTAGCTGCTGAAAACTCCCGAATCTCTTCAATAGCTTTACCAGTATCACAGATAAAAATCTCTGGCCCGAAAAATGTCACTAATCCAGACTGCCCTGAAGGTGAGACACCAAACAAAAAGGTAAGCAAAATAAAAACTGATGAAAATCGTAGAAATTTAGACATGTTACCCCCTCTTTTTATGTGTTAGTTTATTGCCCCCTAAAGCAAGGAGATTATGAGCAAATTCCTTACCCCAATGGCAATTATACACCCAATTTTCAAAAGTCAAGTGAATTTTATTAGAAAGAAGAAAATATTATGCTTCTTCAGAGGAATAGGCTCAATTGCTCTCAAACAAAGATTTTGGGCAAGAAAATATCTATTGTCCTCTCAAGTCTATTAATTCAAAACACATTTCGCTCGTTCTAAGCCCCACCGCACAACAATCCCCGACGGACGCAGCAAAAGGTATGTGTTGAAATGCCTGATTCTGGCTCCCTTGGGAGATCTCTGTGTGTGGTTTATTTTATCCGATGAAGGTTAAGGTACTAAGATAAATTCTTAGATCAGAAAACTTTTTCTAAAAGCAAACGAAAATAAAAAAAACAAATTTCAGAACTTTTATATAATCCGATGTTTTACCTTAGTATCTTAACCGATCATCCCTTCCTCATTCTCCCTATCGATCAGGAAAAAATTTCAGATTCATGTCTCCAAAGACAGGCAACTACTCCCTATTCTTGATGACATCAGCAAATTCCTTGTCTCTATCTGGGTAGGTTTCCAGAGCCTTTTTCTCTAATACTTGTCTTACAAGCGCCTTTATTTTCTCAACAGGTTCGTCTTTTTTTCTATTATCAATCCTGGAAGGATGTTCGCTTCTAAAAGGGAATCGCTTCAAAACTTCTCTTATTATTGCCAACCGAATGCTTTCTCTCTCCGCCTCACTGAATAGGAAAAGCTGTTCCCCATCAATTTCTTTTACTAACAATTGTCTAAAGTTATCTTGAATTTCCTCTTCCTTATCTTTTGTGATCTCTAATGGCATAAATGTGTAGTATCGTATATTGTGATTACCGATATACATGGAGAAATCAAAAGCACTTTCCAGTTCCTCCTTGATATGATTTATTCGTTTGCCGACAGAAACAGGCCCTTTGTATGTAGTTTGAAATTCTGTCATGCTCAATATCGCAGCTTCTTTCACGAGCAAGCTATATAGATCAGCAGCAGATTTATGGTAGATAGATCCCCCATTAATATAGACAATGCGATGTAGAAGGACATAGAGGTAGTCATCCTCCAGGCCGAACTTATTCTTTTCCGCATTGAGCTTTTCGAAAATGCCTTGGAACATGAGTGCCCAAGAGAAACCAGGTGCCACCTTCCGTCCAAACATCTCCCAATCTGCGATCCTTGATATACAATCAGGTGTGTGGTCTTGGAAGATTTTCAAAAGCTTGATGATGGAATTTAGATTAACGAGCACTTCGGACATGATTCTGTCCCTATTTTCTCTAATCCCTTTGAAGAGATAGGCTCGACTTTTCGGTCTATTAATTTTCCTCGTGTAAAACAAGAGCAGTCGGCTAACCAGGTCGTCCCTTTTGAATTTTGCCTCTCTTGTGGTAATGACAAGGAAAATACGAGGCCTAATCTTTACAACATCATGGTCGGTGTACAGTTTTCTTCTTTCTATTTCTATCCCTGTGGCGGTGTTGCAGATCGCATCAATCATCTTGTGCTTCATGTAATGATCCAAATTATCAAATACCATGTAATAGTTCTCCCCCATGATGGTGCTTAGATCTTTCAAGTCATCGGGAATATTGCGACTCTGGAAATTGTCCCCAAAGAGAATTTTCCCTATTGAGGTGGCGACAAAGCTTTTCCCGCTTTCTTTTCGCCCTACAAAACACACAATAGGCTTTTCCTTCTGGATACTTTCGAAAAACAGGGAGTAGAAGTAGATTAATAATAGATACTTCTGTTCCTCGATGGTAAGGCTATTTTCCTCTCCTTGAGCGAAGTTGGTCCTGTAGATAAGGTACTGGCGAACAAAGCTGTTTTCGTCTTTGAATCTATCCCAACTGAAACCAAGCCTTGTTTGTTCCTCGGGCCATTCTGATAATTTCACTCCTAATAATTCCTCCATCCTTTTCTTGGGGGTAGAGATAGGATTATGTTCAAAATAATTTGTCCCTTCTAGATTATTTACATCAATGTTGAATGGGGTGAAGTCTGAATTGAATTCAAAGAATACACCGTCTGTACCATTATCAACATGTGTTATTTTCTCCCCATCAATCTTAAAAATCCCATTGTTGTGGTCGGAGAGATAGAGGATGAAATCTTTATCATCAAAATAGGAGAATTTGTGCGCATCAACCTCTTTTTTCGAATTCCAGATTTCGGTCCTTATTGCATCCAGGACTTCGTCCTTCTCCTTCTTGGCAATGATGTAACGATCTCGGATGAAGCAATAAAAGTCTACACCTTCGACATCCATTAACCATTTCTCTTTCTGATCGAAGTAATAGAATATTCCTTTCTCCTTATCTCTGAACCCAAATCCGATAGGATTTTCTCCAGAGAACAGGTCTTGAAGGATGAATTTATTGATGGCAATTCGTTTCTGCTCAGCAGCCAATTTTGACAACTTGATACTCATTATTTTCTGTTGTTCTGAGGTGAGTTTTGGTTTTCGTAATCGTACAAATTCCAATGCTTTACAGACATCCCATCTAAGTTTGTCTTCTCCTTTTTCTCTTATCCTCTCGCTACAGCCAAGGTGTTGATTGAAAAAGATACTTCTAATTGTAGGATAGTTGTAGTCGGCAGAGATTAGAGCGCAAATAACTGCCATATCTCGCTCAGAGCGAGTTTTGTAATCAGTGTGGTAAGCCTTGAGAGCGCCAGTGACTATTAATTTCTTATACATGGGCTGGATTTCAAGGCTATTGACATCTGCTTGGGCTTCATCAGAATTTGAAGATCGAACGATCAACTCTTGCTCCCCGAATTCTGGCATATTATTGATGTCCAGCTGGGATTCCTGGTAGGTATCGTTTTTTAAGTGTTCGAAATCCTTTAGACTATATGCTCTGCGAGGATCAACTTTGATAATACGACATTCTAATGGCTCTTCTTTTTTTATGTTGAAAGTGCCAGGCAATCGCATAACTCGATCAAGATTGACTGCGTGGCTGTCTGCATTTAATTTGCTGATAATGCCTGACAAAATCTGCTTAAACTCGAGCCTTCCTTTGTCATCAATGTCGATAATGGGATCCTTGAGGATCCAATAGCAATGGTATCCGTTGCCTGAATCGACAATTATGTTTGGAGCAGGAGAGGAATCTTTTATTTTGTTTAATGCTTCTTCCTTCCCACCCTTGAAGTCTTTTCCATCCAGGTCTACCCATAAACAAACAATATTTTTTATATCCTCCTGTTTCTTTTTTCTGTCTAGAGGCCTTGGGTTTACTCCAAAAAATACATGGTGGTTTATGTTTAGCTTCTGGATGTCCTTGATAACATCCTCGTTAATATCGCTGAACTGATAGAATTTTGAAATTGGTATACCTGAGGTTTTGCTAATAAACCGAAGTTCTATCAGCCCTTCGTGTTCCTTGAAAAACTCCCTGAATAATAATTCTATGATCCTTTGGATCTCTGATTTTTTAGTTGTTTTTGTCATTTTGTTTTCTCCTATTGTTGTTTTTTTCTTGCAAAAACACCCAACTCCGAAGAGTCGGGTGCTAATGCTTTTTTTACTCCGATTTTTACTCGGATTTGGACGTACTACTGCCTATAAGGGCAGGTTTTAGCTTGATGTTTTTCTGAGGTAGGAGTAAATTACAGGGGAAACAAAAAGAATGAATAATTCAGGTTCGACAGGGAGATCCGATGCCCGGTTATTTCTGATCGTTTGCCTTGGGCTGGAAATTCTCCATGACCCAGATCTCGCTAAACTGCAGATCGCGGCCGAATGAGGAAAATGCGATATGTCGGCCGTCCGAGTGGGCGCTCAAATGCCGGATTCTGCTCATTTTAATATCCAGCATTTGTGCCTGTTGGTCTTTTATGGAAAACCTCCACAAGTCATCGGCGGGTGCGCCCCCCACCAATTCATCAGCATCAGCGGTAGCAGGCGGTTTAGGGAAAAATATGTATTCGCCATCGGGACTCCACGCCGGAGTGATTATGAAATCTCCCTCGGTCTCAAAGCTGTAGAGCTCTCGAGGATCGCCTCCTCCGGACGGTATGACTCTCAGGCTTCGTCTATCTTTGCGTGACCGGTTCAATAAGACCAACATTTCACCATCGGGGGAAACATCGATGTCTTTTGCATCATCCGGCGATCCCGGCAGTATTTCACTCATACCTGTCCTCACTTCGTATCTAAAGATCCGGGAGTCATCCGCCCGTTCTTTACCTTTGGTGTAAAAGAGAGTCCGGCCGTCGACCGACCATCTGTGAGCGAAAATTCTTTCGTCATCTGCGATTTGGACGATGGGAGATACCCGTTCGGATTCGATCTCGATCAGATAAATACCCTCCCGGCCGTCTTTATCGGTCCCTTCGAGCGAAACGGCCTTACCGTCCGGGCGCCATTGGGGATAATCAAACCTTCCCAAACCGGGGTCGAGTTCCTTTATGTCGCCGTTTTCGAGCGAATAGATACAGATGGTATTGCTCCCCATGGGGAGGCTGTTCCGGAGAGATGTATAGGCCAGATATTTTCCATCCGGCGAGTAGTCGGGGAAGAAATTGTTGCCCTCGTAATGGCGCACTACTATTTTCGGGGCCGCAAGAATCCGGCCCGATTCGGGATCAATTACCATGGTGTAGACGTCGCTGGTCTGGAGGTTGTATCCGTAATAGAACTGATTGTCCCGGGTGATCCCGAGAGGATAGGCCGGGCCGATTCCCGACTTGACCAGTTGAGGAGGCCCGAGCGCTTCGCCATCTTCGATTCGAATAATCCAAGCACCTCGATCGCCGGTCCTTTCGCTGCCGAACAGGAGATGGGTGCCATCCGCCGTCCAGCCTAAAACGTAGTCGAGAGAGGGGTGGTCGATCAACCGGAACTCTTGGGTCCCGTCTACAGAGAGGAGAAAAATATCGCGATTATTTCTATCCTGTTTCCATTCATCGTCATATGCAATGAAGCGGCCATCGGGAGAAACAACGAATCCCCAAGGAGGATTGGTCGCATATTTGCGTTTGGTGGTTTTCAATATTTGAATATTCCTGTTTTCCACCGAAAGGAATCCAAGCTCGATCGTATCGCCTCCCTTAAAGAAACCGGTGAGAATCCGTTCTCCATTGGGATCCCAATCAAAGGGCTGGACCCATTCATATTCCGTATCATTAAAGAGTATCCTGGGTTTCGGATCTTCCAAGTCGATTGCATGCAGCTCAAAATTATCCCCTTCCGGTTTGAACCAGATATAAGCCACCTGTTTACCGTCGCGCGACCATTTCGAAAATAGGGCGAATTCCTGAGATTTGATCCAGGATCCTTTGTTGGTCAAGCGGCGGTTTTTACCGATCGTCAGATCCCGGATCGCCAGGTCTCCCGTATCCCAATCCGTAAAGGAAATGTATTTTCCGTCGGGCGAAATATCGCCTAAAACATCTGTGCTTCGATCCGACCAGACACGCTGGATACTCAGATCCTGATCCACTTTCTGCACAATAGCCTTTACCCTGGTTAAGGCGGCCAGTTTTATCCTGGCCGTTCTGACCGCCTCCGCTTGATCGGGATAATTGTCGATGACCTTCTGAAAGGCCTTGGGGGCCTCTTCGAATCCCAGCTTCTCGTAGCACAAGCCGATCCGGAGCTGGGCCTTGGCCGCGACGGTTCGGTCGCTCCCGTATTTGGCGACGATGTGCTCGTACAATTCGATGGCGCCCTGAAGGTCGCCCTCCACCTCCTCCTTTTCTATGGCCGCTCGGAGCAGGACACCAGGATCCTCAGTCTGCTGCACACTGCCTGCGAAGGTTAACCCAGCGCCCAGGGCCAATATCAGTAACCATGTTGCTTTGATTCTTTCATTCATCGGACCTTACCTCCTGTTTTCATAATAAGGATCCGATATCAAAGTCATGTCCAGGCTGTGTCCAGAAACCATCAAGGTGGCTCTCCTTCGAAGCGGTAGCCCATTCCCCTCACGCTGCAGATGTAGCGAGGCTTGGCCGGCACCGGTTCAATTTTCTTCCGCAGGTTGAGGATATGGGTGTCCACCACCCGTTCCGTGACGACTACCGAGGGCCCCCATGCGGCATCGATCAACTGCTGGCGGCTCAACACCCGGCCCGGGCGGCGGACGAAGGCCGCCAACAGCCGGAATTCCAGGGCACTGAGGTCTATGGGCTTTCCGCCGCGGCGGACCTCACCCCGGTCGAAGTCGACCTCACAATCCGCAAACCGATAGACTCGGCGGATTTTTCAGTCGGAATCCGCGACGGCAATTGGATCAATTTGCAGCTCAAATCAAGAGAACGGGCGTATCGAATATCTATTTTGCAATGGGGAATTCGACGTGAGAGAGGCGGCCACGGCTGCGGAAGATCCGGACCGTCGGCGGGGGGGCGAGCTTAAGGGCCCTGGAGACATGGGCATCGGCACAGGTTACCGTGACGCGCATCCGGTTGCCCGCATCGAAAACATTCGCCACGGGAAGAAGGTCGAGGATCAACTCAACGGGTTCATCCGCCTCATGCTTCAGAACAGAATCCTTTGACACGGGATGAAAGGGCAGATTCATGTTGTTGTAGGGTGGATCACCTAGGGCGCGGCATGAGGCCCGAAGCTGACCTTCCGATATGTAATGGCTGGTTCCGTCTTCGTCGACCTCTTCCAGGAAAAGAAAAAAATCGGCGTCATCGGCACTCGATGAGGCGTAGAGCTTCACGATGGGATGGCCGATGACGACCACGTCTTCTACCAGGACATCCGTGGTGTAGGTCAGTCCCCGGCGGTCGTTTTCCGTCATGTCCGGGTAGTGCAAATCCACGCCGACTCCGCTGTGCCAGCGTGTTTGCTGTCCTGTGTTCGCGCCGTAGTCGGCTTCGTAGGCATCGGACGCCTCCTCGGCCCCGGGTGTGGCGGGCGACAGGATACCGTCATTGACCGAGTCGATAGTCCCGCTCTCCCCGCCCCAAAAATAATACACAACCTTCTCGGCTTCGGGAGGCCAGGAATCGGCCTGCCTCCAGGTCCAGGAAGCACCCGGCTCCCGTACTACGGAATAGTTGATGGGCGGCTCATCCATGATCCCGTTATCGATTCCCTTGAGCCAGTAGTCGAACCAGCGGAGGCGTTCCGCATTGACGATACGGCTCCGTTCCCGGCCGACGGCATCGTTCCAGTAGCCATGCGGCCAGGGCCCTATCACGACCTTTACCGGAACGGTGAAATTGGTGAACATCTGGAAGGGGTCACGCGCATAGATGTCATACCAGCCGCCACAGATGTAAATGGGAATCCCGGCTCGATTTATGGCTTCCACCCTGGCCGACGGCATATTGTTCGAAAAATCCGCCGCGATTCCCTCGTCCCGGTATCGGACATCCTTCATCTCCTGGATGATATCCCAGTTTTCCCTGTGCTGCCCTACGGCCTCGTTCAACATCGTTCGTTCAGGATCTTCATCCACCGGCACAGGGGGAACTTCGGTATCCAACTGCCGGGTAAGATCTCCCCAGAGTTGTATGAAGCCCTCACGATAGATTCCTCCATCGAGGACGAATGTGAACAGATCGAAAGCGGCCACCTCGGGGAAGATCGCCTTAAGATGAGGCGGTGCCTCGCCGGCCGCCATCAATTGGGTGATGCCCAGGTAGGACGCGCCGTACATCCCGATGTTTCCGTCGCACCAGGGCTGGGCCGCGAACCATTCGGTCAGTTCATAGGCATCCCGCGTTTCTTCCGGAGAGAACGTGCCCCGGTAGCGGCCGTAGGAGGCGCCGCTGCCCCTTACGTCGACCGCGGCCACGACATAGCCGTGCTTGATCAGGAGCTGAAGCCCCCTGCTCCGATCCACCTCCGAATAGATCTCCCCGTCCCGGTCCACCGCCCGGTGGTATCGGTGGTGGGCCCACACCAGCGGCAGCGGTTCCTCGACCGGGATACCGTCTACGGCCGGCCGGACGATATCGACGGCCAGTTTCACGCCGTCGCGCATGGTGACATACTGAGACCGGCGCACCCATTCCTCGTATACCGGTTCGGAGTATTTTTCATAGCGTCCGAATTCCGATACGGCTCCCTCCGGAACGCCCGTGTCTGATTTCGAACAGCCCGGCAGGATAAGGAATGCAAATAGTATGATCAAAGGTGAGGAAAAATGAAGATTTCGGCATGGCTTGATCATGGGGCCTCCTCCATGGACCTTTCCCTTTCTACCGCTTTACAGGGTCAGAAGTATGATGTCATAATACATAGGACTGATCAATGCAAAGTAGTTCCATTCCCAGCATGAAAAGACAGCCATGCTGAAAAACCAACTGAAGGTCGCCATTCGGATCATTATTAAACATAAGGCTTACTCCGTCATAAATATCGCCGGACTGGCTATCGGAATGGCCTGCTGCATTATCATTCTCCTTTGGGTTCGGGACGAGCTAAGCTTCGATGGCTTTCATGAAGATGCCGACCGGATCTATATCGTTATCGTCGAGAGTCATTCCACAGATCAGGTCGAGCACCAGATGACCACGCCTGCGCCTCTGGCTGCCGCCTTAAAAAAGGAAATCCCCGAGATCTCTCACTCTGCGATAGTATGGAAACTGCAGGAGGAACTTGTCCAATACCAGGACAAAAGCTTCATGGAGTCCCGCTTTTGGCTTTGTGGAACAGATTTTTTTGATCTGTTCACTTTCTCTTTTTCGATGGGGGATGTGCACACGGCACTCTCCAATCCCCATTCGGTAGTCATCACGGAGAATGTGGCTGCGAAGTATTTCGCGGGTGAGAATCCGCTGGGCAAGACTATTATCTTAAGGGAAGAACTGGCGTTTACCGTGACAGGAGTGGTGAGGAATATCCCGCAAAATTCACACCTTCGATTCGATTTTCTGGCTCCCTTTTCTGCTGCCTTCGATCTCACGAGAGACCCATCCTTTTTTGAGAGCTGGAATGTAAACAGCTATGCCACTTATGTCAAAATCCAGGAAGGCATACGAGTTGAACACATCAATCAAAAAATTTCGGACTTTCTTGAGGGACGGGTTGTCGAGGCCTTGAAGGAAAGGCTTTATCTGTTACCAATAGAGGATATTCATCTCCGCAGCCAACATATAAGGCCTAACGTCACGACTCCCGGTGATATTAAATATGTCTATATATTTTCAGCTATCGCCCTGCTTATTCTACTCGTTGCCTGCATCAACTTCATGAATTTGGCAACCGCCCGATCGGCAAATCGGGCCACGGAAGTTGCGTTGAGGAAGGTCGTCGGAGCGAACAGGGGGCAGTTGATCAAACAATTTTTCGGAGAGTCACTGCTATTGTCGTTTCCATCGCTATTTCTAGCTGTAGTGTTGGCCGAATTGTTGCTTCCGCTATTCAGGAACATCTCAGGAAAAAGCCTATCCGTTTACTCCGAGGGGAACGAATGGGTCCTGCTCGGCTTGATAGCCATAGCTCTTTTAACCGGAATCCTCTCCGGTTCTTATCCCGCACTTATTCTTTCCGGGTTTCAACCCGTGAAAGTCATAAAGGGAATTTTAAGATTGGGAGGAAGCGGAGGCGTGCTGTTCAGAAAGGTGCTCGTCGTCAGCCAATTTGCCTTTTCCATTTCTCTCATCATCTGCACGATGGTTCTTTTATTCCAAGTCCGGTATATGCAAAATAGGGAAACAGGGCTGGACAGGGAGCACGTGATTTACTTGCCCTTGAGAGGGGATATGGGGCTGAAATATGAAGCTATTAAGAGTGAACTCCAAAAAAATCCTCAGATCATCAGCACAACCACAGCTTCGACTGTGCCCAGGCGCGGGATTGCCTTATCGGGTCCGGCCGATAGATGGGAAGGGGCCCTGCCGAACGAAAAATATGAGTGGTTCCTTATCGGCGTTGGTCCAGATTATCTCGCGACTTTCAATTTAAAGATGGCGGAAGGCCGGTTTTTTCTAAAAGATAACTCGGATGAAACGAAACGGGAACGCGTCGTGATCAACGAAACGGCGGCCAAAGCGATAGGGGGGAAATCCTCCCTGGGCGTGAAGTTCACATTCTGGGGGATTGACTGTGAAGTCATTGGAGTTGTCAAAGATTTTCATTTCCGCTCCATGCACCACTCGATCGGGCCTCTCATCCTGGCCAATATCCCGGGAATTTATCGTTTTTTGTTTGTCAAGGCTGCCAAAGAAAATTTAGCCGAGACGATTTCGTATCTAGCGAACGTGTGGGCAAAGTTTTCTCCCGGCTATCCCTTTGAGTATCATTTTTTTGATGAATCCTTCGACAGCTGGTACAGGACAGAGAGAAGAATCGGCTCTCTCTTCAATTCTTTCACATGGTTGGCTATATTCATTTCCTGCCTCGGGCTTTTTGGTCTGGCCTCCTTCATGACCGAGCAGAGAACGAAGGAGATTGGCATTCGGAAGGTTCTGGGGGCATCTGTGTCCGATATCGTGCTCATGCTTACGAAAGAGTTTACGCAGCTGGTCATCCTGGCCAACCTTATCTCCTGGCCGATTGCTTATTTCGCCATGCGCAGGTGGCTTCAGAATTTTGCCTATCAAATGCCGCTCGGCATTTGGATATTTCTTGTCGCTGGACTGCTTACGCTGGCCATTGCCTGGCTTCCTGTCGGCTTTCAGGCTGTCAGAGCCGCTCTCAGCAATCCTGTCCATTCATTGAGATACGAGTAGAACGGACATTTTATTGAGGCCTGATCAGAGGGGCTTGATCGTGTGGACATAAAAGGTTATAGATACTCTTGCACGATGCAAGGGCGGACAAAAGCATGAACATTCTCATTATCGGAGCCGGAGAGGTCGGATTCCACCTCACCAAACGGCTGGCGGCGGAAAAACACGATATAACGATCATCGAGCAGGACCCCCTGATGGCCCGGCGGGCCGAAGAGCAGCTGGATGCCGCCGTTATCCTTGGATCGGGTTCGAGCTTCCGAGATCTCTTGAATGCCAAGATCGAAGAGACGGATATCCTCGCCGCCATCTGCAACTCGGATGAGGTCAACCTTTTGGCCTGCCGTTTCGCTCACAAGCTGAATATCCCGTTCAAGATCGCTCGCATCAGGAACCCGGAGTTCGTCGAGCCCGATTTCCTGCTTACCAGAGAAGAGATGGGAGTCGATCTCCTGATCCACCCGGAAAAAGAGACGGCTGAGGCGATCATCCGGTTGATCAAACAGAGCAGCGCCACAGACATCATCGAGTTCGCGGACGGGAAGATCCAGATAGTCGGCATACGGCTGGAGAAGGACACCTATCTGTCCCACAAGACACTTCAGGATATCTGGAAGGAATGGGGAAACATCGCCGCCCGGGTTGTGGCCATCAAAAGAAAGGAAAACACCCTGATCCCCAGGGGGAACGAAATCCTGACCCCGGGAGATCAGTTTTTTGTCATCTGTGACAAGCAGTTGATACCCGAGATCGTCCAGCTGGCCGGGAAAGAGAAGGTCTCGATCCAGAACATCATGATCCTGGGTGGAGGGCTCATCGGACAGTATGTGGCCCGGGAACTGGAAGACCGGTTGAATATCAAGATCATCGAGTCCAAATCCGAAAAGTCGCACCAGATTGCGGACATGCTGAAGAAGACCCTGGTCATCCACGGAGACGGCACGGACATGGACCTGCTGGCCGCAGAGGGAATCATGGACATGGACTCTTTCATCGCCGTCACCGGGGATGACGAGACCAACATCATCTCGGTCTTGATGGCCCGTCACATCAAGGTCCCCCGCACCATCGCCCTGTTGAACAAGACCGAGTACATGCCCATCACCCCCACCATCGGGATGGACGCAGTGGTCAGCAAGACGCTGATCACGGTGAACGCCATCACGCGCTTCATCCGGAAGGCACCCCTGGAGAGTGTGGCCAGCATCCCGGGATTGGATGCCGAAATCATGGAGATCGTGCCTCAAGCCAATTCCAGGATCATCAAAAAGACCCTTAAGGACTGTCACTTCCCGCGCTACGCGATTGCCGGCGCCATCCTGCGGGGCGACAGCGCAGTGATCCCCACCGGGGACACTCAGGTACTTGAGGGAGACCGGGTGGTCGTGATCTCTCTACCCAAGGCTGTTGCCGAGGTGGAGAAGCTCTTTCGATAGACGACATGAGACTCCATCTCGTTATCCACATTCTGGGCCTGCTCCTCATTTTTCTGGCCGGGGTTCTCCTGCTGCCCATCCCCTTTTCCCTTTACTATGGCGGAGGCGATTACATCTTTTTCCTGATCTCCTCCGGCATCACCGCGGTCTCAGGATTTCTCTCCTTCAAGCTGACGCGGCTGGATCAGGAGATCCATGCCCGGGAGGCCTTTGCCATCGTAACCCTTGGATGGGTCATGTTTTCCCTGTTCGGCTGTCTTCCTTTCCTGATCTCCGGGGTCATCCCTAACTTCACGAACGCCTTCTTCGAGACCATGTCCGGCTTCACCACCACCGGAGCCACCATCCTGGAGGACATCGAGGTGATGCCTCATGGGCTGCTGTTCTGGAGGAGCCTGACACACTGGCTGGGCGGCATGGGGATCATCGTCCTGTCTATCGCCATCCTCCCCTTCCTGGGGGTAGGGGGGATGCAGATGTTCAAGGCTGAGGCGCCGGGTCCTACACTGGACAAGTTGACCCCTCGGGTGACGGAGACCGCCAAGATCCTTTGGGGGATCTATGTCCTGATCTCCGCCCTGGAAACAGCCTTACTCATGATAGGCGGGATGTCCCTCTTCGATGCCCTCTGCCACACCTTCGGGACCATGGCCACCGGAGGTTTCTCCACTAAAAACGCCAGCATCGGACACTACACCTCGCCCTTCATCCAGTACGTAGTCATCGTGTTCATGATCCTGGCGGGGACGAGTTTTTCGCTCCACTACCGGTTCTTGAAGAGGAAGTTCGACTGCTACCGGAAGAGTCATGAATTCAATTTTTTCATGCTCCTGGTCGGAGGAGGGCTCCTGCTCATCGGAATCAATACCTTCCTGCATCACTTCCCTCGTCTCGAGACGGCCTTCCGCACCACCCTCTTCCAGGTGGTTTCCATCCTGACCACGACCGGCTTCGGGACGGCGGACTATGAGCTGTGGTCGTCGACGTCGCAGTTCATCCTCTTCCTCTTCATGTTCATCGGCGGCTGTGCGGGCAGCACCGGAGGCGGGATGAAAGTCATCCGCCTGATGATCCTGCTGCAGTTCGTCCGCGCGGAGATCAAGCGGCTGCTTCACCCCAGCGCCGTCATCCCCGTGCGCATCGGAGACACGGTGATCCCGCGTGATATCGTCACCAATGTCCTCGGTTTCCAGGCCCTCATGTTGGGCCTCTTTATTACCGGAGTGATCCTCATGGACATGGCAGGGCTCGACCTTATATCCAGCTTCGGAGCCACGGCAGCTACTCTTGGGAACATCGGCCCCGGGCTGGGCAGCGTGGGGCCGACAGATAATTACGCCCATATCACGGTATTCGGGAAGTGGGTGCTGACCTTCCTTATGCTGGCAGGGCGCCTCGAGATCTACACGGTTCTCATACTCTTTGCCCCCGCCTTCTGGAAGAAATAGTGGCGGTGGTTTTTTAGCAGATCTTGCTCATATCTCAGAGAATCCAGGGAATTATGAATTTGATTAAAAGTCGAGGCGGGTCAGTGCTTGAAATTAAGCAAGCTATCCTTGCCAAGAGAACAACAGAACCGCATTATGAAGGGGAGAGGAGAAAAAGCCCGCTATGAAAGCCAATAGAATTTCAGACATCCTCATTTTTGCGGCGCTGATTTCCCTGCTGATGTTTCGGGGCGCCTCCTGCGATTTTAAGCATCAGATATCGAGTACCTCGGATAGCTCGGCCGAAGAAACGCCGTCCGCGATAGCGCCCGACCTGGCCCGGACACCGCCGATGGGATGGAACAGCTGGAATATCTTTCGGGGAGACATCAACGAGAAGCAAATTCAGGAGATCGCCGATACCATGGTCTCTTCCGGGATGCGCGATGCCGGTTACACCTTTCTGGTCCTCGATGACGGCTGGATGGCCGACCACCGAGACCGCGAAGGGAGGCTGGTGCCGGATCCAGAAAAATTCCCAAGTGGCATGAAGGCCCTCAGCGATTACGTGCACGACAAGGGCCTGAAGTTCGGGATCTATCAGGACCGAGGGCACTCCACATGCATGAAGCTGCCGGGCAGTTTCGGGCACGAGCAGCTTGATATGGACACCTTCGCCGAATGGGGCGTGGACTACCTCAAGCTGGACAGCTGCTATGCGGAGATCAACGGGCGCAAGAGCTCGGATGATTATTCGGTCTACAGGGACTGCATTTCGGCGACCGGACGTCCCATGATCCTGAGCATGGCCAATTACACGGATCCCGCATGGGCCTGGGGAGGACGGGAGATCGGACACCTGTGGCGAACCTCCTTCGACATTCGGCCCCGGATGAGATCGGTGTATTACTGCGCAGACACAGTAGCCGGTGACATAGTGATCCACCCGGCCTTCAACGGCCTGGGACAGTTCGCCGGACCGGGAGCCTGGAACGATCCGGACATGCTGCAGGTCGGAAACTTGAGCTCGGATATCGAAAACAGAGCCCATTTCGGCCTCTGGTGCATCCTGGCGGCACCCCTGATGGCAGGCAACGATCTTCGGAACATGTCCGACTCGGTCAGGAACACCCTGATTGCGGAGGAGGTGATTCGGGTCAATCAGGATCCCCGGGGGATTCAAGGATACAAGATATATGACGACGGAGATCATGAGATCTACAACAAGCCCCTGTCGGACGGCACCACCGCCGTCCTGATGCTCAACAAAGGGGAATCACCCGCTGACCTCACCGTCACCTGGGACAAGATCAGCCTCAAGGGCCGCCGGAAAGTCAGGGACCTGTGGAAGCGCCAAGACCTGGGGGAGTTTCAGGGCTCCTACACGGCCCGCGGTCTGCGGCAGCACGAACACGTGCTGCTCAAAATTGGCTCTCCCGGAAAGCCGCTGCCGATCCCGGAGCCGGTCCCCCCGGACAAATACATGGTGACCCGAACAGGGACTACCTACCTTTCGGACCTCTATGACATCTGGCGTTACGGCCGGCCGCCTCGATATAATCAGAACTTTGCAGGTCAGCCTATCGTGATCGACGAGAAAACCTATTCACGGGGATTCGGATGCCGGGCCACCTCGAAAATCATGTTCAAGCTGAACGGGAATGCCGACCGCTTCAAGGCGGTGATCGGTCTCGACTCTTCCTACCAAGGTGAAGAGAGCGTCCGTTTCCTGGTTCGAAACGAGGATCCGATCGGACCGGACTCCATTCTTTATGACAGCGGGGACATGACAAAAGACTCGCCGTCCGCAACCATCAACATCGATGTGCGCGGCATCGACTGCCTGATCCTGTCTCTCGAAGGCAAGGAGGCGCCGGGCAACTGGGGCGATGCCCGAGTGATCAGCAATAAGACCGAGCGTAATGCTGAAGATTTGATCCACGAGGCGGTCAAAAGGGGTGATATCGCGTCCGTCAAGGCCATTTTGAAGCGGGATCCGGCACAGCTCAACGCATTGGATAACTACCGATATACGCCGCTGGATTGGGCCGCCACGGTGGCTGAATGGAAAATTTTCAAGCTGCTCATAAGCCAAGGAGCTAAGGTCGACAGTGTGGGATGGGATGGAGGTACGGTTCTTCATCGGGCCTGCCACTATGATAATACCGACATGATCAGGCTATTGATCCAGCATAGGGTGGATCTGCACCGACAGAACCAATGGGGAAGAAATGCGTTGCACGTGGCGGCCAGGCTCGGCCATGTAAACGTGGCTTCCCTGCTTTGTGAAAATGGGCTCGATCTTAATGCCGAGACCAATGAAGGCTGGACTCCCTTGCACGTCGCAGCCAAGAGCGGTCATCGGAAGATGATGGAATTTCTGCTGGCTTCCGGGGCGGATGAGAACCAAAAAGACCAAACTGGACGGGTTGCATCCGAATATTTTCAACCGAGGCCCAAGCCCGTCACATTGGATCCCCGAACCTACGATGAGTACGTCGGTGACTATGCCACCCACGATGGATTTGAGATCAAAATCTGGAAAAAGGACGACACGCTTTACATTACCGATTTCAGCTTCGACGAGATGTATCCCATAGGGGAAGATGAGTTCTACTGCCGGCATGAGCCATGGATGGTGAAATTCACCCGGGATGAAACGGGTAAGGTCACGATAATGGATCTATCGTTTCTGCGCCGGACTCTGCACTGTCGCAAAATCGATTAGCAGCGGAATCTAATCGCTGGACCATTCTTTTCGGGGGCCTTTGACCGCACTGAGCCGGCAAGTGAACCACTCCTTGGACTGGCTTTCATGGCAGGTCATTGCCCTGCCGATTCCGCCGCTGCAAGAGTGCGGCAGGTTGGCCTTGACCTTGAAGTTGTGAAAGCGCTCGATGTGCCCCTCGGAGATCGCATAGGCGGCCATATGGCAATCGATGCACCGCATGTCCCCATTCCTCAGCAGCTCCTGTTTAGCTTTAATCAATAGATCATGAGATTCATGGTGACAGAAGCGGCACTGGGCGTTCAGATCGCGGCCATTTTTTCTGTCTCTGAATACATAATGGCTCGGATCGGTGGGGTCCGTACCGGGTGTAAAATTGACGAGAAGTGAGACCCTCTTTTCTCTTGGGACTGAGCCCGGATGGCATGCCCCACAGGTCACTCCCTGCCAGATGCCCTTGGGAATGGATTTGGCCGCCTGCTTGTCTCTTGTTGCGCCCTCTGCAGTCGGGGCGTGGCACCATGCACAGGCCGTATCGACTCGGTCTTCATGACTCTGGGAGCGCGCATGCACGCTGGCGAGCCACCCCCGTTCGTCCAGAGTCGGCTTACCCGAAGCATAGTACACGCCTACAGCCCGGGCCATGAACTTGCCTTCCGGATTCTTACAATCAGAGCACCGCTCCGCTTCACGGTAAAGATAATTTTCTGGCGTCAAGGCTTGGAAAGAGGATTCGACTTCCTGAAATGTGATGGTCCCAACGCATACGATAAAAAGCCCTAATAACGAGCTGATAAGCCGTGTCATCATGCGCCTCTCGCTTGTTCTATACGCACAATAGCTGTTTTTGTTCTAGAAATCTACCCTCCAGGAGAACTATGCCATCGAGGCGTTGATGATCTCATATCGATCAGCGGACGGCAGGATGCTTAGAGCAGGACCTCGGTAACCTTCCCTTCTTTGACAGTCACCGCGATGACTTTTCCCTCTTTGGTCTTGAGCCTGCAGGACTTCGTGTTTCCAGGAACCGTCCAGTCCGTATTGATCAGAAAAACCCGCCGGCTCCCGTCCGGAAGCGGATAGACGAAGTAAGCCACCTCGCCATTTCCCCCTTCCAAACCAACGTCCCGGACCAGTTCGGAGGCGAGCCTCTCCAGCCAGTGAAGGGCGAGTTTTCTCAGGCCGCTGTGGCCGAAATATTCATGGGCGCAGAAGGTCAGGGTGCGTCCTTTCCCGATCCGATTCTCGACGACCAGGGGCGCGCCTTCCAGCTCGGCTGCGATGCGGCCGCCCCGCAGGACAATGTCCGTCATCTGAAGCGGCCCGAACAAGGAATCCTCAAGGTCCCAGTCCCGCCCCAAGGCCCTTCCGGATGTCATCGCGGGCCCCAGCCCCTCGATCTGCAGCCCGCAGAGGCTTTCGATGAGGCGGGGCGGCACAAAAGACCAATCCGGCCGGGAGAGAACGGCCGTCCGGTCCGGGGATGTCTGGAGGTGAGGAATTCCGAGCACGAGCGTCCCGCCGTTTGCGACATACTCCCTGAATTTGTCCATGTCTTCGGCTCTCATGGTATGCCACCCGGGAAGAACCAGCAGTTTGTATTGGGAGAGAACAGCCGCATCCGCCTCGATGGGGACGACATCCACTTGCCCGAAGGGAGTTCCGGCGAACCAGCGGCGGAGGCTGGATTGCTCCCGAAGCGCAGGGGTGAGCCAGACTCCCGGCAGGAAGATGTCCAAAAGCATCCAGCCGTATTCGGGTCGGCCGTACTCCCATTCCGGAGCCGCGGGCCCGAAGCCTTCCCAGACCCGGACGGGCCGCTCCGTATTCAGGCTCATGCCTCCCGTGATGGCTTCGTGACGGCCGTAGATAAATCCGATGTCGACGGAGAGAGGGGAGGTCCGCGGATGCGCCTCGGCCCACCGGATGAACTCCGCGATGGTCTGTCGACGAGCGGCCGGAAGGGGATCGGTCGGACCGCTGACAAAACTGTGCACCTTGGCCAGGGCGCCCTCCTCATCTTCGAGGATGCTCGCTCCCGAGAGATACCCGAGATAGAGATTCAGCCAGAACATCCGCTCCTGATGCCAGCCTTCCGGTGTGGTGTGGACGTGGCAGGCGATGTGCATGCCCCAGAGTTCCCGGCCGTAGGCCCGTGCGGCGCCGCGGGCCTCAGCCAGCAGGAGCGAGGTATTCCCGGTCATGGTCTCCGAAAGTATGAGATTGACCCCGGCCTTGTAATCATAGCGGTGGAACAGAGCCGCCTCTCCCAGCAGGCGGGGATATTTCTCTTCGTGATAGGATTCCCGGACGTAACGGATGTAGCCCCGCTCGGCCTCCTCGAGAGTCATGGTGGGGGGAAAATCCACCTCCCGGCGGCCGGCGTAAAGAGGAAGGCTCAATTCATGGTTCTTCTCCCCGAGGAAGTAATCCCCGCCGACCTCGGCTGCCAGTCTCATGAGCTGTTCGGCGGGGAGGGCGGGATCGGCCATACTGGTGCGGAGGGCGAAGTAGATGCGGTTATCCCGGCAGGCATTGAACCAGCGCTTCCAGTCCTCAGCAGCGACCCTATCGCTTTCCGTTCGGAAGAGGACGAAGTTTCCGGCACCGGTCTTTCCCTGATACCGGATGACCGCATCGATCCATCCGTTTTCGGCCGCCACGATATTGGTGTCGTAGCCGACGATGACCCCCCGTCCCCCGCTGGGAAGATCCAGGCTGATCGATTCTTTCTCCTCCGGCTGAGAGCCATCGAACCAATCCGCCTGGAAGGGCAGGAAATCCCTTACGAGTTCCCAATTATCCGGTGCCTCGCGGATGGACGCACCGTAAAGCACGATATAGCCCAGTCCGTCCGATTCATTGGTGATCGAAAGAATATTCTCCCCCATATCGATAAGATTTTCGAGTTCGTCCGTGTGTTCGAGTCCGCTGCAGCCGCCGCGCATGAATTTTGCTTTGTAGGTCCCGGTAGAGAGGGTCTGCCCGTTCAGGCGGGTCGAAAGCCTGAGCACCGGGCTGTTGCTGCCGGAATAGATCTCTCCCATGGTATCCGGGCCCGGGGCCCAGAACGACCCGGCGAAGCGCCAGGTGGCAATCACCGGGTCCTGTTCCTGCCACCTAAAGGGAATGTCCACGGTTCCCCCGGGAGGGATCCAGGCGCCCAAACGATGATGGAGCTCACGCTTAAGAAAATCACCGCGGAAAGAATCGAGCTCCGGCTCGATCCATTTTTTCCCCGATCGGGCCGCTTCCCTGGCCGCCCGCTGCGCGTTCCAGTATATCCCTTCATCCTCGATCCGGCATACGACCAGTTGAGATCCGGAGTATTTAGGGCCGGCGGGCCAGCTCATTTTTCCTCCTTCGGGGATGTCGCCTAGACGGAATGAGACCGTCATCATCTCTGATTCGAAGCGGAGGAGCGTGCTCTCACCGCCCTCGACATCAACGACGAGCCCTTCCAGACCCTTATAGCCGAAGCGAGGCCGGCGGAAATCGATATGGGGAGACCGCCACCGAGGCGAACTCAGAGGGATGAATGTCCGGCGTTGGGGAGCCCAGGATCCATGATAGATCACCAATTGAGGGTTGTGAAGGATCCCGGCTTCTGCAGACAGGTTCCCGGACCAGTCCTCATGGGGCTGATCCGGCCGCAATTCCGAATAGGCCAGCCAGACCCCCCATCTGAGGAGCAGGCGGGTTTTGGCGGGTTCAGCCGGATCTCCCTGAGTTTCGGGGATCTGAGTAGCCGGAAAAGACCAGAGGACAATAATCAAAATTAAAAGCACAGCCCTTTTCGGGCCGAGTCGTCTCGGGAAACCGCATATTCGGGATAAAGAGGCCGATATCATTTTTATCTCCCCCAGTTTTACTCTTTCTCGGACATTCGATATCATTCACGGAATATCATCAGAGTCCGAGCGCATGCCCCGACTCTTGAAGCGCCGCACAGGTTTTACTTTCACATAATAAATTGAAAGCGAGATTCCTGGCAAGTTGTCGAACGGCGGTCTTCGTAGCCTTTCAGCAATATTCTCGCTTCGCTAAAATAAAGAGTACTCATTTCTATGCAAGTTATGGTATTAAATTACCATCGCAAAAGTCTTGTTAGGAGGAATAGTGACGATATTAGAATTTGAAGATATTTTGCTGGTATGAGATGCCGGTTCTAGAAAATTTTTCCATCCAAATGTCGCCCGACTCTCTGATCGATCAACTTCGGTTGGGCAAGACCGGCGATGCCTATGCGAAGGCGCAGGATTTGATAAAGACGGTAGAGGCACTGATCAATCCCAAGATCCTCTATCGGGTTTCCTATATCGAGGGCAGAGATGAGAACTCGGTCGAAATTGGCGGGGAGACGTTTAGGAGCAAAGTCCTGAAGAAAAACCTGGACAAGGTTGAGAGAGTCTTTCCCTTCATCGTCACTCTCGGGAGAGATCTGGAGGAAAAATCATCCTCCATGGATGACCTGCTCAAGCAGTATTATTTGGAGACCACGGCGGACATAGCCCTCAGCATGGGGAAACAGCACCTGGAAAAGCATATAGCCACACACTACGGGCTCGAGAAAGTCTCCAGTATGAGTCCGGGTTCCCTGCCCAACTGGCCGATTACGGAACAAAGACCTTTATTTTCGTTATTAGGCAATACCGAGGTGCTCGTGGGAGTCCGGCTGACAGACAGCATGCTTATGATCCCACGCAAGTCGATCTCCGGAATTCTATTCCCGACCGAAGTGACTTTTTTTTCTTGCCAGCTCTGCCCCAGGGAAAGGTGTGAGGCGAGAAAGGCGGTTTACGATGCATCCCTAAAGAAGAAGTACGGGCTGGACGACGAGTCGATAGCGCTAAAAAGGAGTCAACCGTGAAAGACAGATTCAGACTCAACATCCCGAGATTGCATATTATCTCTGAGCATCAGCGAGAGCTCATCCATCTCTCTTCCTTAGAGGTCCTGAGAAGGACGGGAGTCGAAGTGAAAGAGCCCCAAGCCGTGGAACTCTTTCAGAATGCCGGTTGTCTGGTGGAGGGAGAAAGAGTGCGAATCCCTGCCCGCCTGGTGGAATGGGCCCTCCGAAACGTTCCTCCTCGCGTTCCTCTCTGCGACCGCAACGGCAATCCGGCCATGTCGCTCGAGGAGAATAACGTCTATTTCGGGACGGGTTCGGACACGCCGCATGTGGTGGATGCCTTTACCGGAGAAAGAAGATTCGCTGTCTTGAAGGATATCGAGAACGTATCCAAGATCGTGGACTACTGCGATGATCTGAGTTTTGTGATGGGCGCCGGTATCGCCAGCGATGTGGACCAGGCCATCTCCGATCTCTATCATTTCGAGGCCATGGTGAACAACACCGAAAAGCCGATAGTGTTTACGGCCTGGAATAAGGAGAACTTGCAGGCGATTGTCGAGATGGCCGAATCGGTAGCGGGAGGCGCGCAAAAACTGAGAAACAATCCCTTCATCGCGCTCTATGCCGAGCCTATATCTCCTCTGCTGCTGGCCAAGGAATCTACGCAAAAGCTCATTTTTATGGCCGAAAAATCGCTTCCCGTGGTTTTCACGCCGGCTGTCCTGACCGGTGCCACAGGCCCGGTGACCATTGCGGGAGGCCTGATTCAGGGGAATGCCGAGATCCTGGCCGGCTATGTTCTCTCCAACCTGGTTAAAGAAGGGGCCCCCTTCGTCTATGGCGGTGCCGTAACCACATTTGACATGGCTACAGCCGTTTCAAGTTACGCCTCGGCCGAGTTTATGCTGGCCACGGCGGCGCTGACCGATATGGCTCGGCATTACCGCCTACCTATGTTCAGTTTCGCGGGATGCTCAGACTCCAGCGTTTACGACCATCAAGCGGCTATTGAAGGAGCCATCTGGATCGTTTTGGCCACTCTGTCGGGAGGGAATCTGATTCATGACGTGGGATACATCAACAACGGATTGACCACGTCATATGAGCAGCTGGTGGTTTCGAATGAAGTGATAGGCATGATGAGACGGTTCTCGGGAGGAATCGAACTCAGCGAGGAGACGATGGCCCTCGATTTGATCGATCGGGTCGGCCCCGGCGGACAATTCCTCACGGACGAACACACGTTGAAGAACTTCAAGCACAATTGGTATCCGGAGTTGATGTCAAGAGATCCCTACGAGAAATGGGTGGCCAAGGGAAGCAAAGACCTGAAATCAAAGGCTACGGAAAAAGTGCAGCACATTATCCGGAATCACCAGCCGAGTCCATTGGATGATGGCCTGAAATCAGAGCTCCGAAAAATCATCACATCAAAAGAAAAATAAATGGGGACTGTCCCCATTTAACCATTTAAGCCTTTTATTCGCTTTCATCAGCCGTTCGATTTCGCTCTCACGTCACAGTGCTCAATCGAGCTGTTTATCAAGCGAAGGATAGATGATCAGTGCGATCGCCCCCCACTCTTGTAAATTCTTAGTATTGTGGTATTTTATGAACTTCGCATTTCGAGGTGGATGAAGAGAGGTCTGGACCCGAGATGACGGCAATCTCCAACATCCATCGCCTGAACTTCAGCCGAAAATTTACAGTCAATTCCCTGTTCTTCCTTATTCCACTCTATTTCGTCAAAATCGGCCTGAGCGGGGTCCAGATCGGAACGATCGTCTCCCTCTATGGACTGGCCCCGTTGCTGTTTTCCTTCCCGATGGGATGGATCAATGATCGCTTGTCCATCAAAGCGATCATCCGGATCGCCCTGATCGGCTTGGCCGTCCTCTTCACCGGCCTCGCCCTGACTCAAGAATTTTTGATCCTGGCCGCAATTTTTCTCCTCATCGGCCTGGCGAACAATGCATTGGATGTATCGGTGAACAGCCTCTACTACAAAGATGAAACCCCCGGCAATAACACCATGAAGTACAGCCGCTACGTCTTCTGGTTGTCCTTGGGAGTAGCAACGGGAACGGCGGGGGGCGGTGTGTTGGCCCACATTTCCAGGTTCCAGACCGTGTTTTTCGTCTATGCCGCCATCATGCTGCTCGCCAACCTGACCCTGACGGGGGTCGGCCGGGGAACGTTCGAAAACATCTCGGTCAAGGAGTACCGGTTCAACCTGGTCAACCCCAAAACCCTCCTGTTCGCCGTCATGATCTTCGTGCTGAGCCTGCACTGGGGAGCGGAAGGCACGGTCTACAGCCCCTTTCTAAGAGAGCGATTCGGGCTCAATGCCTTCCAGCTCTCCCTCTACATTTCCATTCCCCTGTTTTTCCTCTCCCTGGGAGCGCTTTGGTCCGGCCGGTTAAAAGACAGGCCCGAAACCAACAGAAGAACGTTTCTGATCGCCCTCAGTCTCTCCGGAATGGGGCATATTCTGATGGTGGTCCCGAATGTCGCGATCTCGTTCTTTTTCCGCTTGGTCCACGAAGTCGGCGACGGGATCATGGGAGCTTTGATCGTTCTGTTCATTTCCAGGCTGTTCGAGAAGCGAAGCATCGGCGGAAGCTCAGGCATCCTCCTGGCCGTCATGACCACGGGTCATATGGTCGGTGCCCTTGTGTTTTCGACCATCGGCTACTCCATCGGACTCCTTTATCCTTTTGTCCTGTCCGGGGGGCTGCTGCTTTTGAACGCCGTCTACGGCTGGTTTCTTTTCCGGCGGCTGCAGTATTAGAGGGCTATCGTCCCCTCTTCAGAGCCGGATTCATTTACGCGACGGAATCAACCGCCTTTGATTTCTTTTTCGATGGCATTCTGGACAAAACGATTGAGGGAAATCCCCAACATAAGAGATCTTTGAGCGGCCCTTCTATGCAGCTCCGGCGTTATGCGGACATTAAAACTGCCCTTATATGATTTATGAAGCGGCTTGCCTGTGACCATGCACAGTCCTCTGTAATCAGCGACCGCATCCTGAAATGCCTGCTTCAGCTCCCTGACACTTCTGCCTTCAAATGTCACCAAATCGTCAATACCTTCGATCTTCCCATAAAAATATTCCGCGTCCGAATCAAAATGGACAGAGCCGATGAATCCTTCATACCGGAGAACATCTCTCATTGGAGGGCCTCTTGTTCTCGGAGAACTTGTTCGATCATATCGAGTTGATACTTCTTCAAGTGTTTCGTGGGGTGAGGTTTGTGCAGACGAATAATATGTTTTCGCTTTTCGTGGAAGAACGCGATGCAAGATCCCGCGGTTTTTCCGGTTTTAATTTCCCGGTACCCGAATCCCTTTAGCATTTTTTTTAACTCGATAAGACTGAAATCCCGAGGCTTTGATAGAAACCTTCGGATCAGTTTTTCCTGTTTTGCCATACTATTGTAATATTTGTTCGGCTCTGATGCAACTGATTTTTAGTTGCATATAAACAATTTTCAATACTCAGGCTATGATTCGATGGAAAATATGCTCAGTCTAGATGACGGAATAAAATTGGCGTAAGTCTCATCGGAGATCCAATATCTAAAAAAATTTGAACCTGATAAATGAATAGGCGCCGGCCGGCCTTATCTGGGACCGGGCGACAGGTGATCGAGCAGGTACCGCACCATGAGCATGCGCAGGTGGAGCGATGTGCCCTTGCCGCGCCGGATGCCGTGGTCGCGGTTGGGATAGGTCATGTAGTCGAACGGTTTGCCCAACTCGATGAGACGATCCACCAGCCCCTCCGTGATCTCGAGATGGGTGTTGGTCTCACCGGTGCCGTGGATGATCAGGAGGTCTCCCTGCAGGCCTTCGGCGAAGTTGATGGGGGCGGAACGGCGGTATCCCTCCGGATTATCTTCGAGGGTGCGCATGTAGATCTCCTGGAACCACGCATTGTAGAGATGCGGCTGCGGCTTGGGCGCCACGGCGATCCCCACATGATAGACATTCGGCTTCCGGAACATGGCATTGAGCGTGTTCGAGCCGCCGCCGCTCCAGCCCCAGATGCCGACCCGGGATAAATCGACGTACGGCCGGGTCCGGCCCATCTCCTGCAGACCCGCCGCCTGCTCCTCGGTGGACAGCGGGCCGAGGCTGCCGAACACCGCCCTCCGCCACGCAGCCCCCTTCGGTGCCGGTGTCCCGCGGCTGTCTATAGACACCACGAGATAGCCGAGGTCGGCGATCACCCTGTGATAGTTGTTGCTGCCTGACCACCTGTCGAGCACCGTCTGAGAGTGCGGCTCCGAATAGACATACACGAACACGGGATACTTACGGGAAGGATCGAAGTCACGGGGCTTTATCATCCACGCGTCCAGCACCACACCACCGCCGATATCGAGCTGAAGAAATTCGGTCGGCCGAGGGATCAACGGCTCCAATTTCTCTTTCAGCCCACGATTGTCTTCGAGTACCCGTACCGTTCTGTGCTCCGGCAGCTGCACGAGCTCGGTGGTCGGCGGGGTGTCGAAAGTCGAGGTGGTATGGAACGCCCATCGGGCGTCGGGAGAGAAGTCGTAATCGTGGGTACCGGGCTGATCCGAAGGGGTGACACGTTCGGGCTCTGCGCTCCCATCCAACCGCACGCGATAGAGAAAACGCTGGGTCGCATTATCCGGGGAGGCGAAATAGTAGAACCAACCTCCCGCTTCATCCACCATTCCCCGCTGGATGATATCGAATGAGCCGGGTGTTATGAGGGCCTGCTTCCCGCCGTCGCGTGAACAGACATAGGCGTGACGCCAGCCGTCTTTTTCGCTCAGCACGAGGAAGGCGCGGCCGCCCCGGATCCACTCCAGCCCGGCATTCCTCCGGTAGCTCGCGATGACCCACGCACGATCGGATTCGTGATAGATGCGGGTGACCGCACCCGTGCAAACGTCGGCGATGAGGAACTCGCGCTCGTCCCGGGAGCGGCTCATCTTTTCCACCAGCAGCTCATGGGAATTTCCGGCCCATTCTACCTGCCCCAGATAGATGCCCTCCGCCGGCGTCGGGACGGCGAGCCAGCGTGTTTCTCCTCCCCGGGCATCGACGACTCCCACTCGAAGTGTGGGGATGGTCCCGCCTACCCGGGCGAAGCGGACCTCTCTTAACTCCGGATAGGAGGGATCCACCGGGATGAGCATCGGCCTCAGCCGGACCTCGGATGAGTCCGACTGGACGTAAGCGACCCGCTCTCCGTCGGGACTCCAGACCGCGCGGCCGTTCGAAACCGAGTCAGCCTCCCCGTCCTCCGTGAGGGGATGGGTCCGGTCGCTTGACAGGTCGTACACGAACAGGTTGTCCTGATCGGAGTAGAGAATGCGGGTGCCGTCGGGAGACATGCTGCTGAATCGCCCGGCCGCCAATCTCCGGAGTCTTCCCGGTGTCCGCTCGAGCATCCAAAAATCGGCGGCGCGGTCGCGGTCTTCCCCCCGGCTCGTCTGCAGAAACAGCTGGCTGCCATCCTGAGATAACCAATAGCCATCGATCGCCATCGGCGCGGTCGCACCCGGAGGAACGAGCTGCGACGGCGAAGCCAGCACGCGGCGTTTGCCGCTGGCGGCATCATAATGGACCAGCGCCCGTCCGTTCGCCCCGGGTTCGGGCTCCAGAACCGTGTAGCCCGAACCATCCAGCAGCCAGGTGGCCCGGAAGGACTCGGCGTCGAGCTCTCCCCGCTCGTAGATCGCCCGCAGCCGCGCTTCGGCTTCGGCCGGGACCTGCGCCGAGCCGGCCGCGGCATGCAGCGCAAGGACAGCCAAGACACCGGCCGGCAAAAGAAACCGTATGACCCTTTTATTCCACATGTTATGCACTCCCTCCCAAAGGATTCGTACCGAGATAAGAAAAATATAACCGGGCAGGGCCATATTATCAAGTCCATTGCAAGATGGTGTTCGAGATAAGTTTGAAAAAACTCAGAACTCGCCCCAAAAAAATGGGCCGAGCACATCCGGATACCGTCTCTCGAGATCAGATCGACCTCCCTCTCGAGGGAGATCCGGGTGGCCCGGAAATTGGGACTCGTAATCGGGCCGGGCGGCGCCGCTACTCGTACTTCAACGCGCCCACCGGGTCGGCCGAGGCAGCTTGGGCGGCTTGATAGCTGATGGTTATCAGAGCGACAGCCAGCGCCGCACCGGCGGCCGCCAGAAACATCCCGACGCCCAGAGGGGCTCGGTAGGCGAAATTCTGAAGCCAGAGGTTCAGGGCAACATATGTCAGGGGCCAGGCGATAAGATTGGCCGCCAGGACCCACTTGGCGAATTCTTTGCCGAGCAGGAACATGATCTCAAATCCAGTGGCACCCAGTACCTTACGGATCCCGATCTCCTTGGTCTTCTGTTCGACCGTGAAGGACGACAGACCGAAAAGTCCGAGGCAAGCGATCACAATCCCCAAGGCCGTAAACGAAGATAACATCCTCCCCAGACGCTCCTCGGAGAGATACTGGCGGTTGAAGGAGGCATCGAGAAAATAATAGTCGCAGGGATGAGCGGGATAGAGTCGGCTCCAGCTTTCCCGAATCGAGGCCATGGTCGCCGACAGGTTCGATGTCTCCAAATTGAGGATGATATGGTCGAACATGGCGGGACGCCATACCAGGGCCAAGGGCTCGATCACGGTTTGAAGCCCCTGGTAGTGAAAATCTTCGACCACCCCGATCACTTCTCCCTCGAACCAGGTCTCAAGGTGCTTCCCCAGGGCTTCCTCCGCCGTGGGCCAGCCGTATCCCCGGACCGCCGCGCGGTTCAGAACATAAGCCTGCTCCAGATCGGTCGCCATCCCACGATCAATGAAGCGGCCGGCCGCCATCCGGATTTGAAACATATCCTGGAAATCCGGATCAACATAGAGATAGTTGAGGTCCTGGCTCCGCGTTTCTCCTTCGGTGACCACTTCGGTAGTCCAGCGGTCCATACGTTGTCCCGGAACATGGGACGAAACCGTGGCTCCCTTTACAGCTGCGTTCCGCTCAAAAGCGGTCTTAACCGTCTCGTAATCTTTATCCAGCGAAAGCCGGCCCCGGACCGGAAGGACCAGCTTTTGGCTCGGTTCGAATCCCAGGCTCTTGTTCTTCATGAAACCGATCTGCCGGAAAACTCCCAGAGTTCCTGCAATCAGGGCGATGGAAACAGCGAACTGCCCTACCACCAGGCCCTTGCGGAGCCCGGCCCCCCGGTTTCCCAGGCGAAGATCATGCTTGAGCACCCGGACCGGCTGAAAAGAGGACAGGAAGAGGGCCGGATACCCTCCGGCCGCAAAGGCGACCAGCCCACCCAGGAGAACCACGAAAATCACCACATCGACCCGGACCAGGGCCGAGGCGGAAAAGACGATCCCGGTCAGTTCATTCAGAAAAGGGAGAACTCCCGCGACCAGCAAAAGCGCGCCCATCAGGGCCCCGAATACAATCAGCAAGGACTCTCCCAGAAACTGACGGATCAACTGGTCACGGCGGGCTCCGACGACTTTTCGCACGCCCACATCCCGGGCGCGCTTCAGGGAACGGGCCGTGCTCAAATTGATGAAATTGATCCCGGCGATCAAAAGGATCAGGAAGCCCACCGCTGAGAACACATACAGATAGATCGGGTTTAGTCCCGGCTTCATTTCGGACCGCAGAAAAGACTGCAAATGGATTCCGGCCACCGGCTGAGGAAAATAGGTGATCTTGCCGTCGTTTTCTTCCCATCGGTCCGGTGGGGCGAAGTCTTCGACAATGCGCGCCATCCGGCCGGTAAAGCCTGCCATATCGATGTTGGGTTTTATCCTGATGTAAACGTAGAGATTGGCCAGAAACCACTCCTCAAAAGGATATCGGCCCTCGAGCTGTTTCATGGGGACAAAAAAGTCGTATTTCAAATGCGAATTGAAGGGCGCATCCTCCACCACCCCGGTAACCTCATAATCACGCTGGCTAATCGAAAGGATCTTCCCTAAGGCCGGGGCATTACCGAAATACTTATCGGCCATCTTTTGGCTGATCACGACGGTTCGGGGTCGATCCAGGGAGCCGTCGGGCTGTCCTTCGATAAAGGGAACACTCAGGATTTCAAAAAACTCGGGGTCAGCGAACATGCAGCTATCCTCATAAAACTTCACATCACCCCGGCTGACCAATCCGCCGTCGACCCGCAGGAGCCGGCCGACCGCTTCCACCTCGGGAAAGTTGTCCTTTAGGACCTGGGCCACCGGCGCACAGATGGTGGCGGAGCCGATATCGGCCGGCGGCCCTTCGGAACGAACCGCGATCCGGAAAGTCCGATCCAAATCGGCGCGGAAGCCATCGTAGCTCATCTCATGGGTTACGAACAGGAATATCACCAGACAGCTGGCGATGCCGGCCGTCAGCCCGAATATGTTGATAAAGGTATAGCCTTTCTGCCGCATGAAATTTCTTAAAGCGATTTTCACATTCTTTCCGAACATAAGAGAACTCCAATAGAGTTTTCCGACCATCAGTGCCTTGATGGACAGCAGGATCTGAGCCCAATACCAGGCCCGGGCCGCGATCCCGCCCCGCCGGCGGAGGATGTTCCGGTAGGTCTCGGAAAAATCCCCCGCGGCCGTCTGGCTTCCATCATCGGGAAAAAGCCGCTTCAGCAGCCATTCACCGAAAATGGGGGGATTGCGACGGGCCCGATCATGTCTCATCGGACATCTTCTGTGATCCGCCGCGGCAGGCCCTTCCAGGCCGTGTCCTGGATCCTGCGGATCTCTCGCAGAGCATCCAGGCCATTCGATGTCAGGCTGTAGATGCGCTTGCTGCGGCCCCCGCGTTCGCTGGTCGGATCCGCCAGATACGATTCCAGCAGCCCCCGTTTAACCAACCGGTCCAGAGGCATGTAGACGGCACCGAAGGACCAGGGCCTTCCGGTCACGGCTTTGAGATCCGCCCGAATCTCCACGCTGTAGGCCCGGTCTCTCAAACGCCATACGGCCAAAAGAATAAGCTCCTCGGCACGAGTCAGCATCGGTTCACTCCCTGTCCTGCATTTTTTCTAAAATCTTGGAACATATCTATATACGCAGGCTTGGCCGATTAGTTTCAATTTTTTAGAAATTTCTGAAAAAGTTACTCGCGGCGCTTGGACGAAAAGGGAGATTTTCGATAATGCATGTTGACACCGGCCGGGTGCTGGTATAGATTGGAAACCCAGGTATTGAAAGGGGTTTTGCCTGGGTGAGGGCTAAAAACCAATTTTTTCTGGAGGAGGGCATTCCATGAAAAAGCCGATCTTGAATCGTTGGCTGCTTTTCCTTATTTGTATAGGATTGACCGCGTCCTATGCATGGGCCGAGAGTTGGATCTTTTCCTCGAAATCGAACCGATTACCGGACAATTTTATCGACCGGATCGAACAGGCGGGCGGCAGGTTGGTGAATGCATGGAGTTTTATCGGCATCGCCGTGGCGGAATTCGAGGATGGGCAGAACGCATTATCGCTGGCGACGCAAGATATCCAGGTTATGCCTGATCTCGAATTCAACTGGATTCCCGACGATGAGGGATTTTCAATCCAAGGCCTGGGCGATGATGAGACTTATTACGGGTGGCAGTGGTATTTGCGGACCATCGAAGCGGATAAGGTCTGGGATGAGGGAATTACCGGGGCCGGCGTCCGTGTCGCCGTCCTGGATACCGGAATATGGTACACCCACCCAGATCTGGCCGTAAATGTCGATCACAATTCCAGCGCCACATTCGTTCCCGGAACTACGGACTACCTGGATGATCGGGGACACGGAACACATGTGGCAGGCATCATCGCCGGCGCAGATAACGGATCAGGTATTATTGGGATCGCCCCCGAGGCCACGTTGATTGCCGTCAAGGTACTGGACAGTACGGGATCGGGAAGCTTCAGTTGGATCATAGCCGGCATCATCCATGCGGTCCAAGTCCAGGCTGATATCATCAACATGAGCCTGAAGGCGATCTACCTCAAAGATGACAGATATGCCGCTCTCCTGATGGCCACCATGAATAAGTTGATGAATCTGGCCGCAGCTCACGGTGTGCTTGTCGTTGCTAGTGCAGGCAACGAAGGCTTCAACCTCAATCACAGTTGGAATTATACACTCATTCCCGCGGAGTCGGGCAACTGCATTGCCGTATCGGCCACCGGCCCCACGGATGAACCGGCCTACTATACCAACCACGGGACATCTCTGGTATGGGTAGCCGCGCCGGGAGGTGACTTTCGATTCGGTGTCTTGGGAGGGATTTTGAGCACCTGGTATACGCCTCCCGGCCAGGGTGGAAACTGGTATAGCTTCGGCGAAGGAACGAGTTACGCGGCCCCCTGTGTCGCTGGAGCCGCGGCACTCGTCATCCAGGAATATGGACGGATGAACATCGGTCTATTGAAGAATATTCTGGCCAATGCAGCCGATGACCTGGGTAAGCCTGGAGTCGACCACTTCTACGGGAGAGGAAGGATAAACGCCCATCAGGCGGTTCATATCAAGCGATAAAGTCGGTCCACTCCAGCTCACACCTGCGAGGATACAATGCGCTTCCCCGGGGACATGCCGTGGGTTTCCTCGCCGACATCGTGGGAGATGCACCAGTAGTACGGTATGGAGAACAGACTAAAATAAGAACGTCGCATCGGGAAGGCGATGCGCGATTTGTGGGTTGATTTCGGCCCTTTGCTTATACGCGGAAGGAGGAACCCATGCCGAAAGCGAAAAAGCCCGCCGGGGGAGAGACTCTGAATTCGGATGATCTAAAAACCAAGGCGCTCAAAGAAGGCGTCACGCTGACCCTGTCGCAGGCTACCGGCTCTCCTCAAGTCATCGGGAACTACCGCATCATCCAAAGGCTCGGCGAGGGCGGAATGGGAGAGGTCTACGAGGCGGAGCAGACAAAACCCATACGGAGACGGGTGGCGCTTAAGCTCATCAAATGGGGCATGGACACCCGGGAAGTCGTGGCCCGCTTCGAGTCCGAACGCCAGGCGCTGGCCTTGATGAACAACCCCAACATCGCCCGGGTCTACGACGCCGGCGCAACGGAACAGGGGCGGCCTTACTTCGTCATGGAATGCGTCAAGGGCGTGCCGATCACGAAATACTGCGACACCCATCGCCTCAACACGGAGGAGCGGCTCGAACTCTTCGTGCAGGTCTGCAACGGTGTGCAGCACGCCCATCAAAAGGGGATCATCCATCGGGATATCAAGGCTTCCAATATTTTGGTCACGATACAGGATGACAAGCCCATCCCGAAGATCATCGATTTCGGTGTGGCCAAGGCTACGGAACAACGCCTGACGGAATTGACTGTCTTTACGGAATTCGGCCAGTTTATCGGGACACCCGAATACATGAGCCCGGAGCAAGCCGAAATGACGGGCTTGGATATCGACACGCGAACGGATGTCTATTCCTTGGGGGTGCTTCTCTATGAGCTGCTGGTGGGCAGGCTGCCCTTCGAGACCCGGGATTTACGTCAGGCCGGCTTTGATGAAATCAGACGGAAAATAAGAGAAGACGAGCCGCCGAAACCCAGCACCCGGCTGCATACCCTTGTCAAGGACTCCAAGGTCTTCGCCGAAAAACGCCGGACAGACGCCCCGACGCTGCTGCGTCAACTCAAGGGCGATCTCGATTGGATCACCATGATGGCGATGGCCAAGGACCGGACCAAACGTTATGCTTCGGCATCGGAACTGGCCACGGACATCAACCGATATTTGAGAAACGAACCCGTCACGGCCCGTCCCCCCAGTGCCGCCTACCGGATCGGAAAGTACATCCGCAGGCACAAAACCGGAGTGGCGGCAGCGGGCCTCGTAGTCCTCGCGATGCTGGCGGGAATCACGGGAACCACCATCGGTCTTGTCAAAGCCAAACGTGCCGAGAGAACGGCCACGAGCGAAGCCCGGACGGCCCAGGAAGTCTCGGATTTTCTGGTGACGCTCTTCGAGGTTTCCGATCCCGGCGAGGCAAGAGGAAATACCATCACCGCCCGCGAGATACTGGACCGGGGAGCCGAGAGGATCGAGAGCGAACTTCAAGGCCAGCCGCTCATTCAGGCCCGATTGATGGAGACCATCAGCGCAACCTATGAGCAGCTGGGCCTTTTTGATCCCGCCCTGGCGAACGCCGAGATAGCACTCGCGATCAGAGAGAAAGAACTGGGTTCCGAACACAAAGACGTCGCCCGGTCGCTGCAGTCTTTGGGCTCACTGTACATAAGGACGGCAGATAACTTCAAGGCAGAGGAATTGCTTACGCGGGCGTTGGCCATCCGGGAAAAAACCCTGGGGCCGGAACATGAGGCTGTGGCCCGTACCCTCGGCAGCCTGGCCAGCCTTTACCGAGACCAAGGCAAATACCCGGAAGCGGAGCCCCTGCTCAAACGCTCCCTGGATATCAAGGAAAAAACCCTGGGACCGGACCATCTCGACATGGCGATCGGGTTTTCAAACCTGGCCGTCCTTTACCGGCGAATGGGAAAATACCCCGAGGCGGAGCGTTACTTCAAACGCGCCCTGGCCATACGGGAAAAAAAGCTGGAGCCGGACCATCCAGACCTAGCCAGGACGCTCAACAGCCTTGCCATTCTCTATGTCCAGCAGCAAAAATTTGCCGAAGCCGAACCGCTCTTCCAGAGAACGCTGGAAATCAAAGAAAAGACCCTGGGGCCCGACCACCCCGATGTCGCCAACAGCCTGAACAACCTTGCGATTCTCCACATCAGGCAGCAAAAATTCGATGATGTCGAGGCTCTCTTTCAGAGAACCCTGAAAATACGTGAGAAAGCCTATGGGAACGATCACCCCCAGGTCGCGGCCAGCCTGGGTAATCTCGCGTCGTTTTATATGGATCAAGGCAAGTATGAACAGGCCGAGCCGATTTTGAAACGCTCACTCGCCATCAAAGAGAGCCGCCTCAAGCCCGACCATCCCGAAATCGCCAAGGGATACATCACCCTCGCCATTCTCTACAAGAATCAAAAGAAATTCAAAGAATCGGGACCGCTTTACCAACGCGCGCTCGCTATCCAGGAGAAGGTCCTGGGCCCGGAGCATCCCGAGCTGGCGAGCAACCTTTTCAGCTTCGGAGAATATTATTGGATTCAGGAAAGATACGCCGAGGCTCTACCGATCATGGAACGTGTCCTGGCCATCAGGGAAAAGATCCTCGAACCGGACCACGGCGACCTGGCCGAAAGCCTGGGAGCGGTCGCGCTCATCTATGCCCGGCTCGGAAGGAACAGCGAGGCTGAGGCATTCTTTATTAGAGCCATTGCCGCATTTGATAAAAGTCTCGGACAGGAAGATCCCCTGGTCCTTTATTTCCAGGCCTGCTATTGGGCCGTCTTGGGCGAGAGTGAAAAGGCTCTGCCGTTTTTAAGGAAGGCTCTGGACGCAGGTTTCAGTCACCCCTTTGCCGATGATCCAGCCTTAAAATCGCTCCGTCAGGATCCGGAATTTCAGGCCCTCATCGAAAAAGATCAGACTACCGCCGCTTAGGGCCTCTCGTTGGTGACAATTGGCCACGACATAAGCATAATTAAAGAACGACAACAGCTTCTTGATCGAGCTATTGACGGATATACAAGATACTGACAGAAGCGTAAATCCGACCGATTGGATTACCACCCGAATCCATGTTGGCAGGGTTGTCCAATCGATCGGTGCGAATCTCATGATATCTCCTCTGAGCTTCATTCTAAAGATTTACTGTGCAACACTGAAATTCATTGAGCCACATAACGCAAGGCATCAGCGGCCCGAGGTACGAGGGTCCGATTGGATGCCTTTGTTAGGTTTCTGTCTTTCGGGGCCATTCACAGTTGACGCTCAAGTTCATAAAAAGTCGCAAATTCTGATAGATCCTTGTTGTCACAGAGTTTTGCGATATCTTTCTTTCTTTCAGCACCTAATTCGCCATTCTTCATCTGCTGGAGGAGATCTTTCGCTTCTGGTATCATTGCAGTCCCAATTATTCGGAATCCATGTTTGCTGTATGTGCGCAGCATGGGGGTACACATCTCTGAAGACAACCAATAGTTATCCGGATAAGCAAAACACCGTACGCTTTTCCAGGCATTATTCTTTGCCCACTCTAGGATGGCATCTATGAGCTTATGGCTGAGTCCCTGTCCCTGATAATCCTTGTGCACAAAAAAACACGTAATTCTGAGTATTCGTTCAGCTGGGTTTTCCAGTGGAGGGAGCTTCATCTCCACCATCTCTTGTGTTATGGCATGGTTAGGATCCTGACAACAGAATTTGAACTGATTGTAAATTATCTGAGGATAAAATCTGGCGTGAGCCACAACAGAATCACCCTCCATCGCCAATATGGCACATGAACCATAAGTGTCAATCAGCCGCGCAAGAAATTCCTTATTTAGGACTAATTGTTCCTTTGGTAAGCTGCATTTTTCGTCGATGGTTGAGGGGCTGAGTGGTCCACAGTGAAGACAGCAGAATAATATGAAATCCTTATTCATCGAACAGAGTTGCATATATTTTCCTTAAAACCTAACCAACGGCTAGGCATAACCGGCGCCGACTTTTTGAAAATAAAATAGTCATGCCACAGCTGTAGGCGTCCGGTTAATGCCATTGTTAGGCGCTTTCAATAAAGAATGTTATATAATTCCCTCAATATACTTATGTTAGATTTATTCTTGAAAGGACTCTATAGATTCCTTAATGCCATCATACACAGAAGTGTATCGAATTCCTAAATCTCTTTCTGCCTTACTTCCATCGATTTTGAAATCTTGTTTCATTAGTTTAACCTGATCAACCGATAGATCCCAAATTGGTGGTTTCCTTATTATATTCGCAATTCCTGTGAGTAAATATGAAGTCATTAGTGTCACCCAAGTCGGTAGTTTTAATAGGGGAAGGTTCGTACCCGAAATTTCACTGACCATTTGATTTATTTCGCCAAATGTATGATTCTCTGCACTGACTATATATTTTTCTCCAATGTTATTCTTTTTTTCCAATGCCTGGACAATCGCTTCGGCAACATTTTTAACATGTATAAAGGGAAAGTGGAATTTAGTTAGTATCTGCGCTGGCATACGACCGTTAGCATAATTTCTAAAGTACCGACCGCAAGCTTTGGGATCATTTGCTCCGACAACCGCACTGGGATAAATTACGACAAGAGGTAAGTTCTTTTTTTCGTGTAAATCCCAAGCAATTAAATCCCCTTCATATTTGGTGCGAACATATTTACTAGCCCGTTTGTTTCCCACAGGTGTTTCTTCCGTTATTGGCCATTCAGCATTACCATAAATGGCAGCAGTACTTACATGGACGACCTTGGAAATACCTTTTTCCAAGACACTTTCCATTACATTTTGAGTTCCAGAAATATTTACATTATGGAAGATTCTGTTGTTATGAATCCAAAAAACAAAACTACTGGCAAGATGAACCACCCAATCACAACCGTCCATACCTTTTAGTAAAGAAGCCTTATCGGTCACATCACCTGAAATTATGTCGGCACCTACTTCTTTTAAAAAACTAATATCGCTTGTTTCTCTTGCAAGACAATGGAGTTCATGTTGTGTCTGTGTTAATCTTTTCACAAGATAGGTGCCAATGAAACCTGTTCCACCTGTTATGAACACCTTCATTCTTCAACTCCTATACAAATGACATTATTTTTTGCGCCTAACTATTAATATACAACCTGCTGTATTTGAGACAATCCTCTCTTTGTTTCCGTCGTATATTATGTGATTTCATCAAATATCCCCGCCAAATTGCGTGATTATTTTTGATATTCTAGTCTTATATGTCAAGTCTTTGTGGAGCTGAACAAGATCGAATACACACGAAGCTGTACATTCTCTCTGAACCTTTTATACGGTGTATTTCCGCCTAACGCAGCATGCGGACTGCTGAGGTTATAAAAGTCTTCCCGCTCCTTTCACCGCCTCAGCGGTTTTTAATGCTAACGCAGGATGAGAGTAAGATGCCCTTCCACAGGCTCGCCGACTTTGCCCGCAAAGTCAAAAGACAAGTTGCATTTCCCCAAAATCCACCTGAAATTCTATGGAAAAAGAATCGAGCTTATTTTCCTATCTCTTCAATGTCCAGGACAAATATGCTCCTTCCATGGGTGCCGGCAACCAGATCCAGCTCACGGTCCTGTATGACAAGGTCATATACGGCGCAGGTGGGCAGATGATTACTCAGGGAGATCCACTCCTCTCCCCTGTTCAACGTCACATAGGCGCTGATATCGGTCCCGATGTAAAGAATATCGGCGTCTCGAGGATCTTCGACAATGACGTTGACGGGTTCCGGAGGAAGGTTTCCCGCGATGGATTTCCAGGCTTTGCCGCCATCGGTCGACATATAGACATAGGTCTGGAAGTCATCGTCCCGGTAGCCCGTAAATGTGACGTAGACGGTATTTATATCGTGCCTCGATGCCCTCACCCGGCTGACCCATTTCTCAGGTAGGTTGTTATTGAGTTTTTTCCATGTCTTCCCGTCATCCTCGGTCATCTGGATATTGCCGTCGTCTGTTCCTACATAGATCAATCCCCGCTGCAAGGGAGATTCAGAGATGGATGTGATGGTCCCGAACGGCACATTCCCCTGTCTTTCGGGTCCGGGATTTGTCGTCAGATCAGGACTTATGACTTTCCAGTTGTCTCCCCGGTCGGTCGATTTAAACATCATATGGGCACCGTAATATATGGCCGATGGATCATGCCGTGATATGACAAAAGGTGTCATCCAGTTGTACCGGTAGCTTTCTTCTCCTTCCTTCGCACGTGGTTGGATCGATTTGGATTCCCCTGTTTTCATGTTCTTGCGGCGAAACGCCCCGAATTGATGTTCATAGTAAATGACATCCGGATTGGTGGGATCGAGCTCCGTGAAATAGCTATCCCCGCCGCCCCACTGGTCGAGATACACATGCTTCCAGGGATCTTCTACGCCGAATTCTGTCAAGCGGTCCTCCACATTATGATTACCGGGCCCGAATAGGGCGGCATCGTCCTGTGTGCCCCCATAGATATAATAGGGATCGGCATCATCCACAGAGACGGCATAGAATTCTCCGATGGGAAAGTTGTTGTAATGGAGCCAGGTCCTGCCCCGGTCCCACGAACAGTAGAAACCGCCGTCATTCCCCAGCAGGAGCCGGTCGGGATGCTTGGGATCGATCCACAATTCGTGCATATCGAGGTGCATGACACGGATGTCATGAGACAAAACATGAACGACCGTATCGCCGGTGAACTCGAACGTTTTACCCCCATCCTTTGAATGCATGAGCTTCCAGCCGGGCACAAATACTTCATTTTCGTTGTCCGGGGATACTCTTACCAGGCAAAAATCATAACCGATACCGGTGGGAAACGGGCCGGTGTGGGTTTTAACCCAATTTTCACCTTTGTCATCGGACCGGAAGAGCTCACCGCCTACTGTGCCTCTCCGTTGAGTTGAATCGGGTTTCTGGTTGTCCAAAATGGCGTAGAGGACATTAGGATTCGTCGGAGCAATGGCCAGCCCGAACCGGCCCACATATTCATGCACGGGAATGCCGTTGGATAACCTCTTCCAGTTTTTCCCTCCATCGGTGGTTTTGTATATACCGCTTCCCTTACCCGCAATAACATTATTCCAGGCTTTCCGGTCTCTCTCCCAGGTTACCGCATAAAGGGTCTGATTGTCCGATGGATCCATGACCAGCTCCACGACTCCGACCTTCTCGGATATGTAGAGCATTTTTTCCCAGTTCTTCCCGCCGTCTGTCGTTTTAAAGACGCCCCGTTCTTCGTTATAGGTATAATTGCGTCCCAGGGCCGCCGCATAGACGATTTCGGGATCCTCAGGATCGATGACGATTCTCGGAACATGATAGACCCCTTCCAGTCCCATATGCTGCCAGGTGTTGCCGGCGTCTTCGGACTTGAAAACTCCTAAACCCGCATAGGAGCTTCGTGCCATCAACACCTCTCCCGTTCCTACCCACAGGACATCGGGATCGGAAGGAGCGATGGCAACACATCCCATGGCAAAGACCGGTTGATCATCGAAGATAGGATCCCACGTTGTGCCATGATTTATCGTTTTCCATAAATTACCTGAACCCACCCCAACATAAATGGTAAAAGGATCAGACGGATGACAGGAGATGGTCTCGACCCGCCCTCCCATGAACTCAGGGCCCACTGCTCTCCACTTCAGGTCTTTATAGGGAGACTCGGACTTCAGCTTCACATGCTGTTGCCATGATTTCAGCCGAGCTTCCGGGCCCATGACCGGCTTTTCGATCTGGGATTGCAAAAGAACCGTCGAGGCCAGGAACAGAATAGACAGACTTACAATAAATGGGCGGAAGGCGTTTTTTTTCATTGTCTTTCCTCAATATTGATTAGGCTTAAAATTTTAAAAACTCAAAGATGCATTGAACCGATATTTATTTCCATTATTTGGCACCCGGAGGCATATTTTTTTTAAGAAAGTTGGTGCGAAGATCATAGAGATGATACTGTGTATTCTCACCTTCCCGCAATCCGTGGTTCCGGTTTGGATATGACATCATGGTAAACCGTTTCTTATGAGCCACCAACTCGTTGATCAAGGCCTCGAAACTCTGATAATGCACGTTCGAATCGCCGGTGCCGTGGATAATCAGCAAATGACCTTTTAGCCGGTGTGCCCACGTTATTGGAGAGCCGTTGATGTATCCTTCCTCATTATTCTCGAGCCGGCCCATAAATTTTTCCTGGTAGCCTGGATGATAGTACCTTTGATTGCTCACAAAAGAAGACGGCATAGCCAGATGATACAGATCCGGATACCGGAAGATCAGGTTAAGGCTCATCTGACCTCCACCGCTATGTCCATACACGCCGATCCTTTCAGGATCAACGTAGGGTCTTGTTTCAATGATTTTCCTGGTAGCCGCTGCCTGATCATGCGCAGCCAATATTCCCAACTGACCGTCAATGGCTTTACGCCATGCCCTGCCGCGGGGAGCGGGAGTGCCTCGATTATCCAGGCTCATTATCACATATCCTTGCTGAGCAAGCATCAGGTGCCACAGATACTGTCTCCCCCGCCACCTATCGAGTACAGTCTGACCAGCCGGTTCACCATAGATATAGAAAAAGAGAGGATATTTTTTGCTTAAATCCATTTCGGGAGGTTTGATACAATAGCCATCCAGTTCAACGCCTTCACCAATATCAACCCGGAAAAATTCCGTGGGATTCTTACGGAGGGTACTCAGCTTTTCCCTCAATGCTTCATTACTTTCCAGAACCTTCAGGGTGGTGTGATCGGGCAGACTTATCAGCTCATAGAAAGGAGGAGCGTCGATAGTTGAATAGTTGTGGACAGCCCATTTCATATCGGGCGAAAACTGATAGGAATGTATCCCCTCAAATGCAACGGGTGTAATTCTTTTTTGTTCACCACCAGGACTAAGCGATGCCCTGTAAAGATAACGCTGACAAGGATTATCAGGTGATGCCATGAAATACAGCCATCCGTTTGTTTCATCAATTCCACGGATTTCAATCACATCAAAATTACCGGGAGTCAACAGTCCGATTTCCTTACCGGAACGGGCGTATAGATAAGCATGCTTCCATCCATCCCGCTCGCTGAGCCATATAAATCTATTTCCTTCATCGATCCAGGTGAAACTATTATTATCCAACCACGCGTCATCCGTCTCGGTAAGGATGGTGCTGATATTTCCGGAGGAAGCCTCGACTAAAATGACCCTCACGCTGTCCTGAGTTCTATTGAAGACCTGGTAAACAAGTTCTCTGGAATTGCCTGCCCAACCTGTTTGCCTTAGGTAGTCGTCACTGCTCAGCCCCGGGATATTCAACCAGGTTATCTCTCCACCCGAAAACTCCACGACACCTGCCCGGGCAATAGCCTTTTTCTGCCCCACCTTAACATAGGGAAATTTCTCGATCTTTGGATAGAGTGATTCGGTATTGTTGATCATATAAAAATAGGGGACATCCGTCATATCAGTTTCTATAAATGCAATGGTGCGGCTGTCTGGACTCCAGACATAATTACTGCCGCTCCCCCAGTCCCTGTCATAACGTTTTTCATTTCCTGTATTCGTCAACTGATAAATCTTAAAACAGGAGAGATCTTCCACATAGAGATTATGATCCTTCTGGTAACAAACCTTTTTCCCGTCAGGCGAGAATTCGGCACCCTTAAGCGATTGGGGTGGTGCATCCCCTCCCACTTTCACCCAGGTCCATAATCCAATATCCAAGACCCAGTAATCCCCTTTGCTTCCAGCCCAAACCTCTTGAGTCGTATTGGTAAAGGTCATCAACCGGTTCCGGTTCTCGGAAAAACTATACGAGCTGACAGATTCTGATGTGCCTGGAATGGTCAGTCTATGTGAGGGCACCAGAACCTTTCGTTCCCCCGTATCAGGATCATATTGGACGATATCCCTTCCGCCCTCCGCTGACGACTCAAGCACCGTATAGCCTCTCCCGTTGCCCAGCCATCTTACCGGACCGAAAGACTTGGCCGAAAATTCATCGCTGAAAATTCTGTCCAGCGTTAATAGCGAGGGATCGTCATTCTGACCATAAAATGGTAAACAGACTAAAAAAAAGACAAATACAAGCAAGTACTTTAAATATTTCATGGTATTTGAATCTAAGTATTAATAATTATCCGGCTATTATCAAGCCATTTTTCGGATTATCGGAATCCCTTGGCAATTGGCCTATACACCCTCTGTATTCCATTTCTCCATGAGCCATTCGACGATACGCAAGGAGTAAGTGTACTTTTCTTCCTTTGACAGGCGCACAATGGCATCCCTGACGTCCGGCCCATCCTCACCCAGGTACACAACGGCATTGAGTGCGTGGCATTTGGCCTTATCTTCAGGATATTCCAGGATCTTCAGCAGGGCGCTGACGGCCGTCGCTTTTTCTCCCATTTTATAGAGAGCTTCGGCGGCGACCACGATAACATTGGGAGATTCATCGTCCAAGGCTTCGAGCAGGTCTTCTTTGGCCGGAGCCGCTTTTTCGCCGAGTATCAACAGACCGGTGGCACCCCAATATCTGATGGCACTATCTCTATTCTTCAGATAACCTATCAGAATCTTAATATTTTCCTCTTTGCCGAGAGAGGCGATTTCCGCCGCATCGATCATATCACTCAGAGGCACATCGCCGGATCGCATATAATCGTACAAAGGCATATTATCAGCCCTGATAATCCGGTCGGCTTCAGGTATAAAACCCGTGTCGAATATCTTGATCATCCAATCCTGATTCGCCTTTCTCATGCGCTCCAGTGCCTCTAGATAAGCTGGATCGTATGCCAGGTTATTGACTTCCCAGGGATCATTTTCCGTATCATAGAGCTCTTCATGCGGTTTGGTATTCCAGAAGATACTCTGCGTTTCGTTGCAGTCGCCGGCCAAAAAAGCCTCTTCCCATGAACGCATGGATGGAGCCCGCCATAAATAGGCAACTCGCTGTCCATATATACGGTGCGGCATATAGTTTTTGATATACCTGAACTTCTGGTCCCGCGCCGAACGGCACATGTCATACCATTCATCCATTCGACCACGAAACATAAAGGCGTATTCCGGATCTCCCGTTTTCTGACTGCCCAGGAAAGCATCTCCCTGCATGTATTCGGGAATCTGGATTCCTGCGATGCTGAGCATGGTGGGAGCCAGATCGACAAAACTAATCAGGCGGTTGACTTCACTTCCGGGTTTTTCCGCCGGGAACAGATATTTGTATCTGTCGGGAATCCTTAATAAAAACGGGACGCGGGTGCCTGATTCATAGACATATCTTTTGCTGCGTCCTAATATGCCGCCATGATCGGAATAATAGAACACGATTGTGTCATCAGCCAATCCATCATCTTCTAACTGCTGAAGGATCTGCCCCACTTCACCGTCCATGGAGGTCACTTTATCGTAATACTGGGCCCAGTCGTGACGCATCTCCTCGGTGTCGGGATGATAGGGAGGGAGCTTCATCTCGGCAGGGTTATGATGAAGTTCATCGTTGGGAATATACTTATGGATCGAGCTTTCGTGGCTGGTCCCGATATTTTTCACATGAAAAAAGGGCTGGCCCTCTTTCCTGTTCCGGTAGTGGGCTTTATCGCTGGATTCATCCCAAACATCAGCCTGTTTTGTGGTGTTGTAGTCCTCCTTGGCATTGTTGGTGCAATAATATCCCAGCTCCCTTAAATACCTGGGGAACATCCTTACTGTATCCGAGATCCTATATTCACTTCTCATGTGCTGGTTGCCGTTGGAACAGGCATACACGCCGGTGATAATGGTATTGCGTGCCGGAGCGCAAACGGGTGCATTAGCATAGGCGTGAGTGAACATAAAACCTTCCGCCGCCAATTTGTCTAAATTGGGGGTAACGGCCAATTCATCTCCATAACAGCCTAAAAACGGACTGTTATCCTCACTCACTATCCACATGATATTCGGCAATTCTTCAGGCATCTTCTCCCGGCATCCGCTGGTCAAAAGAATAGAGAGAGCCACCACGCTCAAAGCTGAAAACGATGCGATCTTTTTAAAACGCATGAAATATGCCCTATCGAAGAGGGATTATCACATCCCAGACGATACAGTCAACGAATAGACAGGTGTGGTGAGAGGGAAACATTTACCTTGTTATGAGCGGATCGTCCCGAATCTTAAGCTTGCGGGTAAGGATTTGGTCACCGACGGTGAGGATGACCTTGTATTCTCCCGCCTTTGCTACCCGACTGCTGAGCGGAGGGCCAAAGAGATCATGTCCTTCTGAGTAGCGGGAAAAATTTTGTATCAATCGAGAATAAACACCCATCAGTTCTCTATCTCTATCGGCTTTTTCCAATGCATCGCTCAGCTGAAGCAGTCGGCTTCTCTCCTCCTTTATCTGGATGGATTGATATAGCTCTTTCACCACATTTTGCAGGCGCTTTTTGAAAAAAATCACCTCTTCCTCGGTAGGGGGAAACTCCATATTCCAACGGGCTTTGTTGATGCCGGCTTTGCCTCCTACCGAAAATGTATGCTTGTGTCGTCCTGTGATATCTTCGATGGTGATCTGGACTCCACTCTGAGGTGCGGCTTTGAGATAGAAATGGATGAAGGCCCCGGAGGGAGGGTTCTCACCGCGGAATTTGAAAAAGGATTGCTGTCGGCCTAGGGAAACATTTTGCCACTTGGTCGCAGTGCGGCTTTTAAAGAGGTACATATCCGCTTCCAGGACTTCTGAGCTGAGCTGCTGCAAGGGAGTGATGTCGTCTAGAATCCAGATGCTGCGCCCGTGGGTTCCGGCCACCAAGTCGAAATCTCGGGGATGGATGATCAAATCATGAAAGGCGACCGTAGGCATGTTATTCATGAAACGGTGCCAGTTTTGTCCTCCGTCGATAGTCACAAAACAGGAAAACTCGGTGCCCACAAAGAGAAGGTCTCGGTTCCTGTGATCTTCCCGGATGACATATAGACTGTGTCCATGGGGAAGGTCTGCCGAAATACTGGTCCATGAAGCCCCGAAATCCGTGGCTTTAAACACATAAGGGGTGAAATCGTCACTCCGGTGGCCGTCAAACGTCACATATGCCGTGCCTTCGTCAAAGTGCGAGGCTTCCACCCGACTGACCCAGATTCCTCCAGGGACGCCCGGAATGTTCGAGCGCACATTCGTCCATGTGCCGCCGCCGTTGCGGGAGACCTGGACATTGCCGTCGTCCGTGCCCACCCAGAGAACGGCGGGATTGAGGGATGACTCGGCGATAGTAATGATGGTGCAGTGATTTTCGGCTCCGGTCACCTCGTGGGTCAGCCCCCCGGAATCGGAGGAATTTCGTTTCTTCGGGTCGTTCGTTGTCAGGTCAGGGCTGATGATCCGCCAGGTGTCTCCGCGGTCGACCGATTTGAACAGATGGTTCCCACCGAAATAGACGGTGTGCGGGTTGTGCCCTGACAAAATCATCGGGCTGCTCCAATTGTAGCGGAATTGCGGCGGCAGCAGACTGGAATAGCGGCTGCGGCTTTGCCCCCACAACCAGTGCTCGCCGGGAAAGATCGAATATCTGATAGGAGTTTCGGGAAAATCGGGATCATAAAAGTCGGTAAAATTGAGAATCGTCCGCGGCCGGGGAGAGATGAGTTTATATTCCCGGGTTTCCATGTTGATCCTGCCCAGCCCTCCTACATGGCAGACAGTGTAGACGGTACGCCAATCGATGGGGTCTACCTGCATGTGAAAACCGTCCCCGCCATTGACTTCAATGTTGTGGTCATTGAGGATTCCCTGGGAATCCCGGCTGTTACTGGGGCCGCCGAAACCTCCGATATCCTGCATCCCTCCATAGACCCAGTAGGGATCCCGCATATCCACGCCGATGGCATAATACTGGGCGATAGCCATATTGTTGAAAGAGATGAAGCTTTTCCCGCCGTCCAGTGTAAGATGAGCCCCCTGGTCGCTGGCGACATAGAACACATTTTTATCGCGGGGGGATATCCACAGGTCGTGGTCATCACCGCCGGCTCCGCGCCATGGTTTTCCCCGAAAGGTCTTACCTCCGTCCCGGGAGAAGCGATAGCCCCGGGAAATGACATAGATCAAATTGTCGTCAAGCGGATTGATGGCGATGCGTCCATGGTACATGGGGCGGCTTGTATGCCTGAGCAAGTACCTCCACGTTGCGCCGCCGTCATCCGATCTGTAAATGCCGGGACCCGGCTGGCTCATATCCTCGGGAAGTCTGTCCGAGGCCTCGACACAAGCCACGAGAATCTGCGGATCGGAATAATAGATATCGATACCGATCCGTCCTGTATCCCCGGAGGGGAGCCCGTTCGTCAGTTTTTGCCATGAATCTCCGCCGTCCTTCGTTTTGAAGATGCCTCCGCTCGGGCCGACGCTGTGAAAGTGCCAGGGTTGTCGGATCCGGTGATACATGGCCGTATAGAGGACATCGGGATCGGTCGGGCTCATCTTGATCTCGGTACAACCCGTCTTTTCGTTATCCGGCAGACCATTGGTCAGTTTATTCCAAGTTGCGCCGCCGTCCGTGGTCTTGAACAGGCCGCGAGTGCCCGTGTAACCCCAGAGATGGCCTATCGCCGCCACATAAACAATGTCCGGATCGGTCGGATGCGTGGCAATACGGGCGATTTGATGGGTCTGCTTAAGCCCCATATTGAAAAATGTTTTCCCACCGTCGGTCGACTTGTAGATTCCGTCACCCCAACCGCTGCTGTTGCGGTTGTTGGCCTCGCCGGTCCCGACCCAGATGATATTGGGATCGCCTTGAAAAAAAGCCACGTCACCGATCGAGCCGCTTCCATACTTGTCAAAAATCGGTGTCCATGTGATACCGGCATTGACCGACTTAAACACGCCTCCTGAAGCCGATCCCACTAACACAACCCGGTAATCGTCATCCAGCGCATCCAGGGCGGATATGCGCCCCATCATGTTGGCAGGCCCGATACTGCGCCAGCGAAACGTACTGAACAGATCCGTGGTTTGATCTTCTCCAAAGATTTGTGAGGAGAGAACCAGTATTCCTGAAATCATCAGAGCCATAAGTTGGGGAGAAAGGCGCGGTTTTAGTTGGGCCATGATATCCTCCTTTTGTGGGGATGCTATGCCGCCCACGAGATTTGTAAGCCGCTTGCTTATTTGATCATCGCAGACTATATTAATTTTTTCCCGAGCCGAAGTCTACGGCTATGAAGATAAGGATCGGCTATTTCAGATATGCCCATGCTCGTCGAAGGAAGGTGCGCATGGGGGAGGAGCGGAAGCATAGGTTCCTGATCATCAAGGAGGCGTACCCAAGCATTCCACGCCGCGGCTTTCCCTCATTTAATGATGGGAAAGTCAAGAGCATTAAGCATGCGGTTGAGCTCGGGGATACGGGACTCTTTCAATTGAGCGGCTAGGGCAAAAAGCGGTTCCACACCACTCTTGATATCGTTGAACTGGTCGATTTCGGTCTGGGTAGGGGCTCCCTGATACCGGATCACAGAACCTCTCAATCGCGACAGCTGCTCGGGAAGGGTGCCCCCGCGCAACGCGACCTGCACAGGACGGCGGTATCCGGTCCGGCCCTCTACACTGTAGGAATAGGCGCCGCTTATTTCCTCCACATCCTGCAGCACGGTTCGGAGTTTTTCCTGGAGGGCCCGGTCCGTTATTCCGGCCGCGCTCAGCCGCTTCTTCAGGTCATCGAGCCGTGCATCCAGGGCCTCCATCTCACTGATCAATCGGGAACCTCTTTGGGTCAATTCGGAGATTTCACGCACAAATTTCTGGTTTCGCCGGCGCTCCTCCAATGTGAAGGAATGGCGTGGATCAGCCCTGACCGTGAGGCTGGTTTCGAACTTCTGATCCTTCAACTGCAAAATCACCGTGTACTCACCAGGAAGGCAGTATGGACCGCCCGAAGAACCCCGGAAACGGCCGCGGGGCTGCTGCACCGGCTCCCGGTCCGGCTCTTGTAGACGCAGATTCCAGTAGACGCGGTTCAATCCCTCATTCCTGGTTGCCTGGACGATACTGACCCGGTTTCCCTCTTTGTCAAAGACAACCAGAGAAATCCGCTCATCAGCCTTGGGTGCCTCCTTGAGATAATAGGTGATGCAGGCTCCGGCCGGCGGATTGGGGCCGGCAAAGGGATGGGGGCCTGAGTACATGGATGTACTTTTGGCGGCATAGAGCACGCCCGGCCGGATGTCGAAGATGAAGCCAGCCGAGCCCAGGATCTCCGGCGTAATCTTTTGCAGCGGAGAGATGTCGTCCAGCACCCAGAGTCCCCGGCCGTGGGTCCCCACCAGCAGGTCATTGTCACGGGGATGGATCTGGATGTCGCGCACCGCCACGGTGGGGAACTCGTCGCCGCAGGCAGTCCAGTTATTTCCGCCATCAAAGCTCAGGAACAGCCCGAATTCACTCCCCACATAAAGCAGGTCCGGATTGACGGGATCCTCACGGATCACGTGCAGGTAGCCCAATTCGGGCAGGCCGGAGGCCAGAGAAGTCCAGCTGAGGCCGTAGTCCTCGGTTTTGAAGGCATAGGGTCTGTAATCGTCCATGCGGTGGCGGTCGAACGTGGCGTATGCCGTGCCTTCCTGAAAGTGTGAGGCTTCGATCCTGGTCACCCAGCTATCGGGCGGCAGCCCCTTGATGTTGCGGGTAAGATCGGTCCAGGCACCGCCGCCGTCCTGTGTCAGCTGCACCAGCCCGTCATCGGTCCCGATCCATATCAGCCCCGGCTTAAGGGGAGACTCTGCAATGGTGTAGACGGTACAGTGGATCTCGGCCCCGGTGTTATCGGGTGTGATTCCTCCCGAGTCCTTCTGCTTTTCTGGGTCGTTGGAGCTGAGATCCGGGCTTATCCTCTCCCAGGATCTTCCACCGTCCGTGGTTTTAAAAAGATAGTTGCCTCCGAAATAAACCACATTCCGGTCATGTGGAGAGAGCAGGATGGGTGAGTTCCAGTTGAAGCGGAAGGGCGGCTCATTCAAAGGAGCCACCGGCTTGATGTTCTGGGAATCCCCGGTTTTGACATCGAAACGCGAGATCCCGCCCATATGGGCGTTGCGGTAAACGGTGGAGTAATCCTCAGGATCCACCTGAATGTAGAATCCGTCGCCGCCGCCTATGACGTACCAGTGAAAATTCATGATTCCATTGGGATCGAGCGAGTTGACGGGTGCTCCCCAGCTTCCGTTATCCTGAAGGCCGACATAGGCATAGTAGGGTTCACGCATGTCATAACCCACCTGGTAAACCTCGGACCAGGCATCAGTGCGTACGCCGTGCCAAGTTTTGCCCCCGTCATATGAGATATCGATGCCCCCATCGTTCCCGTCCAGAAGATGCAGTGAGTTGTGTGGGTTGATCCACATCATATGATGATCGGGGTGTGTGCCCCCGGAGATGCGGTCGAAGGTCTTTCCCCCGTCGTATGAGGCGTAGGACGAACCCGAATACACATACACCACCAGATCGTTGTTGGGATCGACGGTGATCTTGCTATAGTAAAAAGGGCGGAAATTGACACGGTCGTAAGTCTCCTTGTCGCACATACGGATCCAGGTCTCGCCCTTGTCTTCGGAGCGGAAGACACCGCTGTCAGCGCTCTCCACCAGCGCATAGACAACACCGGGTTTGCTGCGGCATACATCCAGCCCTATGCGTCCAAAATCCCCTACGGGGAGGCCCGTGTGGATCTTCTTCCAGGTCTCTCCCCCATTGCTGGTTTTATATAGGGCGCTGCCCGGACCACCGCTTTTGAAATGGAAGGGCTTGCGCCGATAATCCCAGGCGGCGGCATAGAGGATGCGGTTGTTGGAGGGATCGACGGCCATGTCTGCGATCCCGGTATCCGCATCGATGTAGAGAACCTTCTCCCAGGTTTTGCCGCCGTCTTTTGTCTTGAACACTCCCCGCTCCGGATTGGCTCCCCACAGGTGACCCAGAGCCCCGATGTACACGATATCCGGATCGGTGCGGTCGATGATGATCTGGGAGATGTGGCGCGTGTTTCTCAATCCCATGTTCTTCCAGGTCTTTCCCCCATCCTCGGATTTGTACACGCCGTCACCGATGCCTACGCTGTTGCGGGAGGTCCCTTCCCCCGTACCTACCCAAACGATATCGGGATGGCTCTGCGAGACGTCCACCGCCCCGACCGCTACGGAGCCTTCCCGATGAAACGCCGGTGCCCAGGTGATTCCGGCGTTCACCGATTTCCAGACCCCGCTGGGGCCGATGGCCGCATAGATTACGGCGGTGTCGCTTTCCACAACCGCAAAATCCACGGTCCGCCCGCCCATGATGGCCGGCCCGATGGCGCGCATTTCGAGCGCTTTGAGGATTTCTGGAAAATCGAAATCCGTATCCCCTGCTTGAGATGAGTTGGGAGACAGCAAGACCGAGAGCATGAATATGAGAATGCCGAAAAAATTCCTAAAACCCAGAATATGTTTCCACACGTACCCCTCCTTCTTTCGTGGATTACTCAATAAAAATCTTTTAAATAAGGCTTGAGCCCCTTCTTGATCACATTCTTATAAAGGTCCCCTCGGGGAGAGTTCACCCCGGGGGGAAAAGCCCCCCCCGCTTTTCCGGGAGGGGCTTTTGGGTTCTAATTCTGAAGTAGCAGCTTAGAACTGGAAGCGGACTCCAAATCTAAAAGTTATGGGATTCAAAATCTGATTGGCCAAATAATTGTCGGCGCGTTCAACAAAGGTGTCGGTCTGTGCGTACCAGGTGCCTAAATAACGCTGATATCTTCTGGTAATCGTCTTATTGTTGAGAACATTGAATGCGTCGGCCATGAGGTAGATCCTTCCATAATCTCCTGCTCTGACAACCTTTTCGAGCCGCATGTCAATAGTGAAGTACGAAGGCAGTCTCTCATCACCGAACGGTTCGACATAAACATCAACCGACCGGTCTCTGGGGTTAGGAGAGCCATAATCCGTAATCGTGAAATAGTGTCGAATGATGTTTCCTTCTCTGGCCTTAAAAGTAGCGCCCACATTGAAATCCCATGGCAATTGATAAAGACCCGCGGCCTTGACCATCCACCTCGAGAAAGTATACTGGCTGATCGTTCCGCTGACCCCCCCCATGTAGGCCGAGTATGGTCTGTTGTTCTCGGCCCACAGGTTGGTGGGATCCTGATAGCCGTTTTCGCCATAATTCACTTTCTGGGAAGCAAACGAGGCCGACATATTCATCATCCACTTGTTGGACAATCTCTTGTTCATCACCAGGTCGAGGCCGTAAAAATCTTGATGGAAATCAGGCGCGTTCATTACGTAATCATACGGGGTGGCTCCCCATCCAGCAGCCAGGAGGTAATAGGGCCTGCCTGCGGCAGAGCCTGTGCTGTAGGGGCCGATCTGACTGGGGACGGTCCCTACCTGGACATAGTCATCTTTGGTTCTGTAATGACCGGTGTCGGGATAATAGTCAAGGCTGGTCCATTGGTCTCTGTCATATCTTCGGAAAGTGACGTGGGCGGCAACGCCAAGGTCTGTAGCCAGTTCCTTATCCAGGCTCAGAATAACTTCAGATACTCTCTCGGAGCCGAAGTCGGGGTCCAAATAGTCCTCGGGACTAGTGGTCTGGGTGGGATTGAGGAAATCATAGCCGCTCCACATGATGCCTTCGGCATCTGCATAGTCCCCCACAAAGTTGCCGTTGCTGTCGAAAACCTGGTAGGGTGCAAAAGTCCGGGAATTGTGCCAGTAAAGCTCCGTCAGGTCGGTTATTCCGTTCCCGTTATCATCCATCCACCAGAAATCCATCTCTCCGCTTGTTCCGAGAGCGCGGAAGTAGCCGGCGTAACCTGTGGTCATGAAATCCCCGTATTGGGCAGCGGATAACTTGACAACGGTCTTTCCTTCCCCCTGAAGATCCCAGGTGACTCCGATTCGGGGCGACCAGACCTTGTACGCCCAGTCAGGATCGGCCGCCGGAATCTTGGTACCGGGGAAGATGCTGCTGATGGCTGCGGCGGTTCCCGGTCCCATGACATCCGAAAAGGGCTTATCATCAGGCTTGACGGATGTCTTTACGTCATATTCCTTGACCCTGGGGTGCTGGTAGTCATACCTTAATCCGAGCGTGAAGTTGAATCTTCCGGCCGTGATGATATCCTGGAAGAATAGGCTGTAGCCGGTCAGCCCATAGCTGGTAAAGGAGCGTCTGGCATTTTCGAGCCGCATCAGGTAGTAATCATAGCCGTTTTTAGGATCGCCCTTAATTTCATCCACATAATCGGCCACTCCGTCTCCGGTGATGTCAATAGTCGGATAATTGTAGTTTTCGTCGTAGAAAATATCGGTTTCTCCGGCGGAATCATACGGCCTATTGGAATATTCAACTCCCGCCTTCACCACATGGGCTGCGCCGAACAGGTAATCATTGTAGTAATTCGCGTGCAGGGAATAGTCGAACCGTCTGCGATGGTCTCCGCTCTGGGTATTGTAACCTAAGCCCGACAGCCAGTGTCCTTCCCCCACATTCCAAATGGACATTTTGTCCATATTCAGGTTGGAAGCGGGCGTTGATGTAAAACCGGAGTCCACATAGACGAACTTGCCGGATAAAAACAGATCCGTACCAAACATGTGCTCATCCTGGATTTTTACAACCGGGTCTCCGAAATAGAAAGGCGGGCCCTGGTCGTAACCTTGGGGGTTGGAATAGCTGGATGATCTTCCATACTTCTTTTTTTGGGCCATAACCGCGAAGACTTCAAGCCGGTTTTCGGGTATGAACTGGAAATTGAGTTTCCCGTGCCATTGGGTAAGAAAGGTGTCATCCCGGTTTTGGTAGAGATTCATGGTTTTGATGTCCGTGGTACCCCAGGCAATCCAGTACCAGATTTTCTCATTGACTAAAGGACCGCCCAGGCTGAAACCATAGTCTCTGATCTCCACAATCTTGTTGATTCCTCTGAGGCCTTCGTCAAGAAGAGTCTGAGGAACTGCCTGATTCTGGAATTTCCCGTCTGTAAGATAAAACCTTCCTCCCAGGCTGACTTTGTTTCCGCCCCTTTTGGTGACCATGTTGACGGAAACTCCGCCTGTCTGTACGGAGATGTCACTTCCGCCGACCGTGATGTTCATTTCCTCAAACGCATCAAAGTCATAATAGATAGAAGACCAGGTTGAGGATACGTCGGTAATGACCGCACCATCCACCGCCCATACATTTTGGTTGGCGGTGGTTGAGCCGTGGGCGACAAATCCGGACTGTGATCCTGATTCCGAACCGCCGACATTCTCACGATCCATCTGGATGGCGGGAGCCATCTGCAGCATGACCCAGGGGTCTCTGGCAGTGGGAAGGCTCTGCAGGGCTTCCCTGCCGATATTCTGTCCGACCTGGGTGGTTTTAGGGTCCACGATTGGAGTGACGGCGACAACGGTGACCTCTTCTTGCAGGCCTCCCATTTCCATGGCGAGAGTGATATTTGAATTTGCCCCGACGGTAACAATGACTCCGGTTTCGGTCTTGATTTTGAATCCTTCAAGTTCGGCTCTCAAGCTATAGTCCGAAGCAGGTGCCAGCGATAGAAACCTGAACCTTCCCTCTCGCGTAGTCACATAAGTTACACGGGCAGTCAGTGAGCCGGTTAGGGTTATTGTCACACCCGGGAGGGGATTACCCTCTTCGTCAACTACTTCTCCATAGATGTTTCCTGTTCTTATCTGAGCAATTGCTGTGGTGGAAAATAGGAGGACAAAAAATACAATCAGACTTTTTTTCATAACAATTTCTCCTAATTTTTCCTTAGCTCTAGAGAAAGAATCTTTTCCAATCAAATCATGGACTCTTTCTCTAACTTATTGTGTGTTTTATTTATTGTTTTGCCGATCCCACCCCCTCCCGTAGGAGGGAATTATCCGAGAAATAGAATATCAGACAGTTTGATAGCTGACTTATATTTTGGATATTTGATTAAAAGACAGAGATGTATCCCCTCCTTATTAAATACATTGCAATATTCATGCCAAAATTGTCATTTCTTCATTGTATTTTTTTTCAATTATTTACATAATTGCACGCAATTATTTAGCCCATTTAAATCCAATTTTTTGGAATTTAGATCCATATACTTGGATATAAGGGGAGAAAAAAATATTATATCCAAATTTTTTTGATTTATTGCAATGGACGTGCTAATATCGAAATGAAAGTGAACAAAATCAAATAAAAATGTTCTCTTTCATAAAGTCTATATGGGGAATACGGGATGGGCATACGGGAACAAACAGCCAGTTTCATTAATTTATCTGCACTAAATCTTTACAAGTTGTCTGTATTTTCTTAAACATCCGTGTTTCCATTGAAGTATCCCAAATCAGAAGGAGGTATATCAATGGTTCAAGAGAGAATTCATCGGCGTTTTTTGGTGTTAGGCTTATTGATTGTGATATTGGCTTGGGGGACAAATCCCCTTTCCGCCCAAAACCAGAGGGGGAAAAGAACTCCCCCGACCGACGCGGCAGTGCGGATGCAGTGGTTCGACCAGCACGTGGAGATGAAGAAAAGTACGCCGTTCAAGGATTTCAAATGGTATCACATCGGGCCCACGAACGTGAGCGGACGGTGCACGGATATCGCTGTGGTTACCCCGAAAGGCGAACATTACACCATCTATGTGGCGGCAGCTTCGGGAGGGGTATGGAAGACGGACAACGAAGGAACGACGTGGGAGCCTCTGTTTGATGAACAGGCATCCACCTCGATCGGAGACGTGACCATAGCTCCCTCCAACCAGGATATCGTGTGGGTGGGAACCGGTGAGGCGAATATCTTTCGTAGCTCTATGGCAGGCTGCGGGATTTACAAGTCCACCGATGCCGGCAAGAC